>RCUN01000074.1_pt1 | contig 112835 bp, 95 predicted proteins | sample 2166181 | NCBI WGS metagenome assembly RCUN01 (sample SAMN09932603, study PRJNA488358) | compost metagenome | feature: garden; material: soil; isolation source: compost soil in crotononitrile-enriched culture | place: Germany: Experimental Botanical Garden Goettingen | collected 2016-01-27 | reverse complement strand
TCGTATGCCTTAGTTGTAAGTGTCTACCATGTCCCCGAACAAGTGTTCATGATGTACCCGGACCGCACAGTGGGAGAGGGCCGGGGTGAGGGCACCAGACCGCACTAAGCTGTAGGGTGCGCCACCGGGCATTAGTTAAACGGCGCTTCCCCATTCAACGCTTTCTCAATCACATCCAGCACGCCTTCATCGTTATTGTGCGGCGCTTCATAACGCGCGGCCGCTTTGATGTGCGGTTTGGCGTTGGCCATCGCAAAGCTAAAGCCCGCCTGACGGAGCATTTCAACGTCATTTCCGCTGTCACCAAATGCCACGACTTCGCTATCTGCAATGCCCCAGTGCTGCTGCAAAATCCGCAGGCCGTTGGCCTTGTGCACGCCCGGAATAATCAGGTCGATGTTGCCATGTCCGGTGGTCACCGGAACCATAATGTCGCTCAGCTCGGCGTGGATCATCTCCTGAACGCGCGGGATATCGCTGTCCGGCAGGTTAAGTCCAAATTTAAAGAAGATGTCGTCCAGATGGTCGAAATTATCGACCATTTCCAGACGATGGTAATATTTCGCTGCCATTTCTTTTAGGCTGTCGTCATAGGCCTTCAGGGTGTACGCGCTGCTCTTGCCGCAGGCGATCACTTCCACATCGGGCAATGCACAGAGAAAACGCGCCACCTTATCGAACTGGGCGTTGGTCAGCTCGCCGTTGAAAACATCTTCGCGAGCGTTCACCACCCAGCCGCCATTTTCGGCGACAAAGGCAATCTCATCGGCAATTTCCGGGAAAAAGGAGATCAGCTGGTAATACTGATTTCCGCTGGCGACCACGAAGCGAATATTTTGCTCTTTCATGCGCGCATATTGTGCCAGAAAGCGCTCGCGGTTATAGGTTTTGGCGTCGCTCAGGAAGGTTCCATCCATGTCGACGGCGATTAACTTAACGCTCATATCCCTTCTCCATTGCTGAATGTTGCGTAGTAGGTTTAGCGACGGCTTTCGCGACCAGTGCGGCGATGATCACCAGGCCGAGCACGACTAGCATAGCGCTGCGTAAGCCGTAATGTTCGCCTAGGAAACCGAGCAGCGGCGGGCCAACCAGGAAGGCAAGATAGCCGGTGGTAGCGACCACACTGACGCGCGTTGGCGCATCCGGGCCGGTATCGCTGGCCGCTGAAATGGTGAGCGGGAAGCCGAGTGACGCGCCCGCGCCCCACAGGATGACCGAGACCCCGGCTATCCAGTCCACGTCGACGAAGATAATCAGCGCGATACCCAACGCGCCCATCAGCGCACTGGCGCGCACCACGGCTACGCGGCTGTAGCGATCGATAAACCAGCCGCCGGTAAAGCGACCCAAGGTCATCCCGAGGGTAAACCCGGCGTAAATCAGTGAACCGGAAGTTGGGCTAAAACCGTGGCCGTCCACCATCAGCAGCGGCAGCCAGTCGTTGGCAGAGCCTTCGGCAAACGCCATCGCCAGCACCACCACACCAATCAGCATCAGCTGCATATCGCGATAGAAGGGTAAACCTTTCTCAGCCGATTTTTGTTCTTCTGCGCTGTTTTTGCCGTTGCCGTCAGGAATAAAAGTAATGCCGGTCAGGATTGGGAGAATGCACACCAACGCTGCCAGTAAAATATGCAGGCTGGCAGCAGTGCCAAAGGCCGTCAGCGCCATACCGACACCCGCACCAGCCAGCGTGCCGAGGCTGTAGAAGCCGTGCATCATCGGCAAAACCGTTTTATTCAGCTCGCGTTCAACGGCTGCACCTTCGACGTTAATCGCCACTTCCGCTGAGCCAAAGCTGCCGCCAAAGACCATCAGACCAAACGCGAACATCACTGGCGAGGTGAACCACAGGGCGACGCTGAGGAAAATCATGCCGACCACGGCGCAGCACATGGTGGTGCGGATCACTTTGCGCGTGCCAAAGCGCTTTACCAGCCACGCCGAACACAAAATACCGCTCATCGACCCGATCGACAGACCGAACAGTACGATGCCCATTTCTGCGGTCGACACCGACAAAATATCGCGGATCGCAGGAGTACGCGTCGCCCAGGATGCCATCAGCAATCCGGGGATAAAGAAGAACATAAACAGCGCCCACAGGCGTCGCTGTAGGGCTTTACGAGGAGAAATCAACGTCATTGAGAAGCACCAGAAGTACAACAATAGCGACAACACTAACAAGTTTGTGTACATTTGTACATAAACCGGAAGGAGAATTTATGAGCAGACGACCAAACGATCCGCAGCGGCGGGAACGGATACTGCAGGCGACGCTGGAGTCTATTGCCGAGCATGGGATCAATGCCGTGACACACCGGAAAATCGCCACGTGTGCGGGCGTGCCGTTGGGGTCGATGACCTATTATTTCGATGGGATAGATTCGTTGCTCGAAGAGGCCTTCATGGGATTCACCCGTGATATGTCGCAGCAGTATCAGGATTTTTTTGCGGGCGTAACGGGGCCAGAAATGGCCTGCGAATCCATCACGACGCTGATCCACAGCTCTGAAGTCACTACGCCGCACAATATGGAGCTGATGTATCAGCTTTACGCATTGATGAACCGTAAACCGGCGCTGAAAAACGTCATGCAGGACTGGATGCAAACCAGCCAAAGCACTCTTGAGCAGTGGTTTGATCCGGTAACAGCCCGTGCACTCGATGCATTTATTGAGGGTATGACCCTGCATTTCGTGACGGATCGAGAACCGCTGTCGCGGGAAGAAATCCGGGCGATGGTAGGGCGTATCGCGGGGCTTTAGTGCGTCGCTCCGGTGGTCACTATAACCATTGTTGCCTTTGTGATAATGGTCGTAATAATCGCACTTGCGCAATTTCCTCCCAAATAATGAGGTCAGTTTTTGTTATGCTGAAGAATGCGATAAAGAGTGGGAAATTAAAATGAATTTGATTTCCCATCCCTCTCATTAATTTATTCCATGCGAGGTATTAATGTAGGGCTGACATTTTTCAAGAAATCATCAATTTGAGCACTGTTAGCGGTATCGGCCTCATAGAGATAATCAAGAGTAATATCTTTGAGTCCGCAGAACCCAAATACGCCTTCGACAATTTGCGTGTGAATCGCGGTGGTATATCCGTGGCGATCAAACCCACTTTTATCACTCCCGGCGATGGCGACCAAACGAACCGGGATATTTTTCATGATCCCAACGATACGGCCATCATCTGCTGTTTTATAAGCCCAGCCATTGGTCAGCACACGATCAAACCAGCCTTTAAGAATACCCGGCACGGACCACCAGTAAACAGGGAACACAAAGACTAGCATATCCGCACTGTCCACACGCGCTTGCTCAGCCAGGATATCGTCCGGTAAGGCTTGCTTACCGTGGTAAACGCCCAGATCGGCATTCGTCATGGCTGGCTGAAAAGAAGCACTATCAAGGTTATTCATATCCACGCGAATTCCCTGGCGGGAATATTGTTCTGCAATTCTCACGGCAAGAGAACGCGTCAGTGAATCCTCTACCGGATGAGCCGTAATAATAAGGACGTTTTGAATATTTTGAAGATTAGACATAGCTGCCTCCTGTGAATTTCACAGTATGTTACCGTTGGTAACTTAGGTAAGGCAAGCCAATTTGTGCTTTCTAGATTTGCTGGTACGCGTTAAGGCTCCCGAGCATTGCCCCTGTCAAAATATTGATGGCGTCATCGGCAGAAATCGTGTTTCTGCTTGCCAGAGCTGATATGGCGTCAGCAGCACCGAGTTGCGTGGCAATCACACTTTCGCCGAGAGAGCCCTGCAAGTTGATATAGGGTTGCAACGCTTCAATAAGGCTGTCCGCGCAGGCTTTGCGCCCTTTATCGAGGGCTTCCATCAGCGCTTCAGAGCCGGAAAGCGCCGCGATTATCTGAGTAATCTCGGGGCCGGTACTGATGACGCACTTGATGTAGGCGGTGCTGTAGAGTCGGACGGCCTGTTCAAGGCTGGTGGTGGGACTCGTCAATGCCTGTTTGAAATTGGCAATTTGCTGCTCATTAAATGATGCATAAAGGACGGTCAGAAGACCCTTCCGGTCGCCAAAATGATCGTAGGTGATGGGTTTTGTCACCCCTGCTTTCTCAGCGAGATAGCCCAGCGTCAGATTCTCCGTACCCTCTTCACGAATGATCGCTCTGGCCACGTCCAGAAGCTGCTGCCTGCGTTCTTCTTTTTTTAATCGTTTGGTTGCCAAGATATGAGCCTCCAGTTGAGCATGGGGGATTATTCTATCAGAGTTTGCCTGGAACGCAGGCAAGGGGGATATGGCAGGGGAGGCGAATTTCAGGCAACAAAAAACCCATTTATGCAAACGGGTTAGTGAAAACAACGACTTGCAATATAATCAATAAGTTAGGTTGGTGGTAAGGAATGGCGATTACGGGGCAATGCCAACCGATGCCGCCACTTTGTCGCCACTTGGCAAGGTAGCTAACGGGTTGAAGCGCATGGCAGTTTCAAGGTGATCAGGGGCCAGGTGAGCATAGCGCATGGTCATTTTTATGTCGTTGTGGCCGAGGATTTTCTGCAGGGCAAGGATGTTGCCGCCAGACATCATGAAGTGTGCTGCGAACGTATGACGCAGAACGTGGGTAAGCTGGCCGCGCGGAAGTACGATGGAGGTTTTGTCCATCACGGATAAAAACTGGAAGTAGCAATCCGTGAAGAACTTGAAGCCTTCTAGGGCAATAATTTCCTCATACAGCTCTTTGCTAATTGGAATGCTACGGTTCTTTTTGCCTTTGGTCCTGACGAACGTGATTCGGTACTTTGTGACCTGGGAGCGAGTGAGGTTCACCGCTTCGCGCCAGCGTGCACCGGTACTCAAGCAGATTTTAACCACCAAAGCGAGTGGGGCGCTTTGTCGTTGGCAGTCATAAAGAAGCTCGGTGATCTGTTCATGCGTCAGCCAGGCCATTTCCTTCTCTGCAATGGTGAATTTGCGCATGTTCTCCAGCGGGTTCGGTGCTTTCCATTCTCCCAGTCGAGCCAGCTCGTTAAACACTCCACTGAGGTAGCTTTGCTCAAGATTGATGGTCACCGGGCTGGCTCCTTTCTTCCACTTCTCGCTAAAATAGATTTCACCCGTCAGGCGTTTGTCACGGTAATGCGCGAATAATTTGGAACTGAGATCAGTAGCGAGAGGGTTTCTGAGTGCATCGACCATTAGGACCAACTTATCGTAAATATGTTCGCCAGCGGTCAGGGATTTGCCATGCAGTTTGAACCAGAGTTCAACTACGTCTTTCAGAGTTCGACGGTCTACCGATTCACCCAGCCAAGGCTTAGCCTCTGCCTCATCCATCGTGTGACGCTCAAAGGCTAATGCTTCGCCTTTGGTGGCGAACTGTTTACGCACGCGACGCCCACTGCGTCCGGTGGGATAGCATTCGCAAATCCATTTTCCTGTTTTTAATTTTCGCACTGTCATTAAATGCCCTCCTTTTGAAAAGCATTTTTACTGGATGTATGAACAGTGTCAATGTGTGTTGTAAGTCTCAACAAACATTTTTATTTACTCTGTATTTTATCGTCATTGGCTGCGTCTTTTTTATCCAAAAGAGACCCGATAATGTTAAATAAACTAGGTGGCTGTTGGGTTTTATCTGAAAATGCTGAATTTGCTGACATGTTCCAATCTTTAAATACATCAATAGCATCTTGCTTCGTAGCAGTAGAACCATAAATTTGAAGAAATACTTCACCAAACATTAATGCATGCTGTCTGTCTTTTCTTATAATTGCTTCATGTGTATATTTTTTTGAGTTATTCAAGCAAAAATAAGATAACCACGAAAGTAATGCAACTCCAAGCAGTCCACGGGTGTAATAATATAAAAGCTCAACCGCTGTGGTATCTTTAATATCTAGTTTGAAAAAGAATGTCAAAAATGCAGCGATAATTGAGAGTAATGAAAATATTATTCCAGCAATAGCCCATTTATAAGACATGGCTGTAAAGTCTTTATCGTCTTGTTGCAGCTTTTCTTTAACTCCTTGTACGTATTCTGGAACCTTTTCATCAATTTTCTTTTGCTGCATTTTAGTCTGCAATTCATGATTGATTTCTATTAACTCTCTGTTTTTTTTGAATTGATTTTTTAATTGGGAACTAATATCGTTTTGCCTATCAACAGCAGAAGCTAAATCAAACTCTAACTTTGCTATTTTTTCTAGTTGGTTTTTAGATAATGCTCGTTCTTGGGCTAACTTAAATTCATAGTCCTTCATTCTTTGTGAATTTATCTCAGATTCTTCAAGTGCAATTGAACTGTTTTGGGGTGAGTAGCTTTCGAAAGCAACTTTGCTTTTAAGATGATTTGGAGTATAGGCACGTAGTAAATCATCAAATTCTCTATACGCCTTTATATTTAAAACGTTTTTTAATGTTGTATATATGCTTTCTGGAAGAAAGTCCTTCATTTCTTCTAATTGAGCCTTTCTTGATAATATTTTTTGATTTTCAGTATGTTCAATCGATTCATTCATTAAAAAAATCCTTAAAAAGGTTCCAATAGAGAAAAGTTGCATTTTGCGATGGCTTTAATATCAGTAAGGTTACATTCGAAGGAGGAGTCCTTATCTGAAATTTTTACTCTACCAACAGGAATTCTAGTAAGAGTTCGGATACTAACTTTACCTTCAATCTCTACCAACCATTTTCCATCAATAATCTCGCCAAAATTTTGATCACATAAAATCAAGCTTTCAGCGTTACAAATAATAAGAGGTGTATGAATTGTATTAGGTAATAGAGCAAGATCTAATAAATAAAAATTTGAATCGTACAACTTTCCATCAACGATTTTTTTACGTGTAACCGTGACTACATCTTTTTTTACATCTTCAAATATAGGGCCAGTACCTGTGGTTAGCCATAGTAGTGAAGCGCCAGTATCTAGCACACATTTAATTATCCAGTCAGACGGGAAAGTATCACGTAAGTACCTATTAGCAAGTGTACTTTTCGAAATATTCAAATGATCTGCAAGAGCCTGTCTGGTGGTAAATCCATACGCAGTAACAAGTCGTTCTATGGCTTCGCGACCACCCGTTTCAAAACTTATGGAGTTCCCATTTGTGTACTTTGGTGTTGACATATCTCTTTTGCGATCCTAATATTCAGCGTGTTCCCAATTGGGTACTTGTCACAGTTCAAGGCAGTTAATCAAGAAACAAGGAATCATGCATCATGACACCTAACATTTCAATCTCGTTAGCAGTACCGTCGATCTCTATTGAAAAGTACAGCGAACTCACAGGGTTATCTATTGACACCATTAATGACATGCTTGCTGATGGCCGCTTGATTCGTCATCGCCTACGTAAAGATAAAAAACGTGAGAAAGTGATGATTAATATCGCTGCAATGACAATTGATGCACTTGCAGAATGCAAAGTTGCCATTAATTAATTCAATTTTGAGAACTTAAGGCGATGGTTGCTATGTTTGATTACCAAACCTCTAAACATTCTTACTTTGCTGCAGCTTGCCGAGCTTTCGCGCTGTCTCATAACCTGGAGGATGTGGCCGCAGCCGTTGGTATGCGTCCGCAGATTCTGCGCAATAAGTTGAACCCTACGCAACCGCACCGCCTGACCTGTGACGAGCTTCTTGCGATCACTGATTACACAGAAGATGCGCGTTTACTGGACGGAATGCTGGGGCAGATTAACTGCTTGCCATCCGTTCCTGTTAACAACGCTAAGTGAAGTTGTACTGGTCAAACAGCTGTTTGATCTGCTTTGCCTGATAACGGAAGTTCATGCCTTTCCAGTAAATAACCTTCAGCACGCGGAATTTCTCCACGGCGAACATCGGCGGCGCGACAATCACAAAGCATGACAAATCGCCGCTGCGTGCCGGGTCAAATCCGCCCCACACTGGCCTGTCACCAAATGGCCGTTTAGCGTCTGGATTGTGATCCTGCCAGGTGTCCACCTCCACGCCGCACGCTTCCAGGTCGGAAAAGCTGAAAACAGAATCTTTACTGTCCACGAACGGGCGGCGCGGCGGATATCGTGATCATGATGGTAGCCGGTAATGACTCCGGCATGTTCCAGTTTCCGCCTGAGGGAACGCTGGTTGAGGTGGCATTTACAGACGGACGGCCAGATAAACCGTTTGTACGCCAGACCATCCCGGACGGAACCAGCCTCCCGGATATTCAGCCTGGCGAGCAGTTACAGCAGCAGCGTGCGGAAGTCTCGCAGCGTGTCACCCAGGCGGGTGACTGGGTGAGGCAGACTGACCAGACGATCAGCGAAGCGTCAATGGCGCGGGTGGTTAAAGCGGATAGGGAACAGCGCGAGCTGGTCAGCCGGGAAACTACGATTAAAGCCACGGATAAAGTCACGGTGCTGGGCACGTCCACATTGATGGCCGGAGCCATTCAGCAGGTATGCACGGGTGACTTCAGCCAGGCGGTGAATAACCGGGTGGCCAGCGTGGGCGGAGACGATGAAACCGATATTGCCGGGAGTCAGAACGTCACCACGGGCAAAGACCTGATCGAGAAGATTGGCCAGATACGTCAAAGCGTGGCAGCTGTTCAGCAGCAGATTATTGCCCCGGTAGTCTGGATTGGTTCCGGCAGTATCAACGTGGCACAGCTGATGCTGGACACGCTGGATGTGGTGAAAGAGCTGGCGGAACAGACAGCGAGCCACAGCCACAGTAATACGGGTACGCCGACTAATGCGGCCGCCATTCGTAACACCGGAACAAAAGCTGACACCCTCAACACGAAATACTCACCTGTCATAGGTAAGTAACTGCCCTCCCATCACAGCCCGCGCAAGCGGGTTTTTTTATGCCCTTTATCCCTTGCCGGGGATAATCCTTTTTTATCCCCTTGCGGGGATATCATCACGCGCAACCCGTCGCGCTCTGCCGCGTCCTCTCCTTACGACAGCAACCGCAACGGTCAAAATAGATCGTACCCACAGCGGGGCGCTGAGAGCGTCACAGCATGACAAAATAAATCCTCCGCAGACCAAAATCGCACTACACCGCACCCGCCTGCGGTTTTTGGATCGTAGAAATTTTTCAGTTTTATTTTTCTACAAACCGGATGGCCAGACCGCGCCAGTGCTGGCGGCTTTGCGTTAAAACCAAACTGAAAAGATTGAAAAGAATTTCAGCGTTTTTCACTTTTAAGGGGCTAGAGAGGATCTGGTATAATCCATAACATGCAGAAAAATAAAGAAAATAATAAAATTAAGTGAATTATATCGAATTGACATGGCAGCATGTTAGAAGTTACGAAAAGCCCACAATAGCTTAAGCTGCTTGGGCTAGCGCAAGAATAGATGTGAGTTTTCAGGTGAAAAATTTAGATTTTATGTAATAAAGATTTAGGATCGTTTAGTTATCAACTGACAATTTTATCTGCACGCATTCGTTCAATAAAACCAGGGCCGTCACCTGTAAGGTGACTTCCATCATCTGATGTTGTTCCGGTTTCTGAACCAGCAAGAATCGTTGAGTCATACAACTCTCTATGGTACTGAAGACAAGCTCTACCTAAACCATTATGTTTGCATTTTTCAAGGTTTAAACCTGTGATTAGATAAACGACATACTCAGGTGCATCTACCTCTATGGAACGCAAATATATTTCGCCCATTCTGACCCCGTCCAAGTAAACGCTAATTTCGCCGCCGTCATCTTCATCGCGCAATTCGTACTGTTTTTTATCTTTTGCAATAAAAATCTTAACATTCATTTGTTTATCCTATTTTTTTTTCACATTTTCAATGTGTTATCGTTTGCTAATAGTGTTGGATTCAATTTGATGTCACACGGATAAGGTGGCAACTTATTGTTATATAAGTATTTTTCATTCTTGGGTAGAGGGTGCTGACCCCGTTTGCACCATGTCTTTATGTATACAATGAGTGACTTTAATTGCTTGCGCAGCCTCAAGTATTTTTAAAGCGTCCTCAGTTGAAATTCCTTGTAATTCAAAAAGTTTACGATCAGCCGATATCTCAATTTTTATGCTGTGCTTTTTTTGTAACATTTCCAGTGCCTTAAGGACTGTTGGGGCGTATGACTTACCACGTTCATAAACAAAGTTGAGAAATTCTTTGATAGAAGTAGGTTTTGCAGAAAAACAATGGACTTTGCCTACGTGTAAGCCGAACTTACTAAAACCAGTTATAAACTCCTGAGTTAAATCATCAGGAACATAAATCTCAAAGGAATCGTACCTGGATTTTCTGTCTGATGCCATTTTTGTAGCCTTCCGTAATAGATGAGTTTTCTCTGCCGCCACTTTGCCGCCAACGGAGTGTTATGGATAGAGTAACTCAGTGATTTTGAAGGGATAAAATAGCAGACAACAAAAAACCCATCAACCTTGAACCAAAGTGGCGGGGTTGATGGGCTCCACAAATTGGGGGACATCAAAGAAAAGCAGTGGCAATAGTTATGACTGCCTCATATACGAAAAGTTCTGCGCATCGCAAAAATAATTGTGCGATGTGCCATCTTCAGAGTTATCCGAGTGCGGGCCAGATGATGATGATCAGCGTACCGGCGAGGGTCAGCAGGACGTTGGCGATAGCATAAGTGCCTGCGTAGCCCAGTGCCGGGATGTTGCTGCGTGCGGTGTCGCTGATGATTTCCATCGCCGGAGCGCAGGTGCGCGCACCCATCATTGCGCCGAACAGCATCGCACGGTTCATACGCAGGACGTAGGCGCCGAACAGGAAACAGATGACCACCGGCAGCAGGCTGACGATCAAACCGGCGACCAGCATCTGCCAGCCAACCGCGCCGAGACTGTGGCCGATGCCGCTGCCTGCACTTAAACCGACACCTGCCATAAAGACCATCAGGCCGAACTCTTTCACCATGTTTAGCGCGCCCTGCGGGATATAACCGAAGGTCGGGTGGTTGGCTCGCAGGAAGCCAAGCATAATCCCGGCGAACAGCAGACCGGCTGCGTTACCCACGCCGAAGCTAAAGTTGCTGAACTGGAAGGTGATCATCCCAATCATCAGGCCGACTATAAAGAAGGCGCAGAAGGCAAGCAGGTCGGTGACCTGGCTATGAATGGAGATAAAGCCGATGCGGTCGGCAACGGTTTTCACGCGTCGAGCGTCACCGCTCACCTGCAGCACGTCGCCTTTATTCAGCACGACATTGTCGTCAATTGGCATTTCAATCTGGCTGCGGATCACGCGGTTCAGGAAGCAGCCGTGGTCAGTTAGCTTGAGCTGCGCCAGACGGCGACCGACGGCGTTGTGGTTTTTCACCACAATCTCTTCTGTGACGATACGCATGTCGAGCAGGTCGCGGTCGAACACTTCTTTGCCGTTACGGAAGCTTGGGTCGAGACGTGCGTGCGCATCCGGGTAGCCGACCAGCGCAATATCATCGCCCATTTGCAAAACGGCATCGCCGTCCGGGTTCGCCAGAATACCGTTGCGGCGGATACGCTCGATATAACAACCGGTCTGGCGATAAATCCCCAGCTCGCGCAGATTTTTACCGTCGGCCCAGGCGACCAGTTCCGGCCCGACGCGATAGGCGCGAATAACAGGCAAATAGACTTTACGTTTGGTGTCGGTGTCCAGGCCGCGCTCACGAGCGATTTGCTGGGCGCTGGTCTGAAGATCCTGATGCTGTAATTTAGGCAGATAACGTGCGGCGACGATCAGGCTCACCAGCCCGATCAGATAGGTGAGGGCGTAGCCGAGGCTCAGGTGATCGAGTGCTAAAGAAAGCTGACTGCCCTCCATGCCGGAGTGGCGCAACGTATCGCCTGCGCCAACCAGCACCGGTGTCGAGGTCATCGAACCGGCGAGCATCCCCGCCGTTAACCCGATATCCCAGCCAAACAGTTTACCCAGCCCTAACGCAATCACCAGCGCACTGCCAACCATCACCAGCGCCAGCATCAGATAATTTTTGCCGTCGCGGAAGAAAATTGAAAAAAAGTTCGGCCCGGCTTCCACACCCACGCAAAAAATAAACAGCATAAAACCGAGATTGAGCGCGTCCGTGTTAATGCTGAAATGTTGCTGGCCTAATAATAATGAGACCACTAAAACGCCAATGGAATTACCAAGTTGAACTGAACCCAGGCGTAATTTACCCAGACACAGTCCCAGTGCCAGTACAACAAATAATAACAGGATGTAATTCCCATTTAACAAATCTGCGACGTTTATATTCACGGAGGCTAACTTCTTGTTTACCGTTAAGCTGTTGAAAGGATGGGGGATTTAGGCTACTGTTTTAACCCGTATGAGTGCAGGGATTACCCCTTTCGCCCATACAGAATATATCCCACAGAACAATAACTGGCCGATAGTCTAATCGTATTAGATATCCAGGGCCAGAAAAGATCGCGTAACAACGTATGAGCTTTGGCAAGGAATGCCACATTGCATTATCTGACTGGGCGTCCTCTGGACGATTGTGTATTCGATAGTGATGGAGTCAGGAGGATTTTTGAACATAAAGCGGAACTGGGCAGGCGTCGTCTGCTGTTTTCTACTGTTTATCGCGGTTTGCCTTTCGTTAGCATTCCACGTGAAGGGCGCATTCAGAACGTCAGGTCATCCTGAGCTGGGTTTGCTGTTTTTCATTTTACCCGGCGTGGTGGCGAGCTTTCTCTCTCGCGGGGGAGAAGTGGTGAAGCCGTTGATCGGTGCGATGCTGGCAGCACCGCTGTGCCTGGTGTTGCTGCGACTGGTTTTTGTCTCGTCGCGCTCCCTGTGGCAAGAGCTGGCGTGGCTGATGAGCGGGATTTTCTGGTGTGCGTTGGGCGCGCTAAGTTTTATGTTTGTGCGCAGTCTTTTTCATCGTGCACGGCACAAATAAAAACGCCCTCCTGAGAGGGCGCTTGTCGCTTACTGGGCTGCAAAAAGTCCCAGATTTTCTTTCGCGTAGGCTTCGAAATCGGTAAAGCCGCCAATGTGCGTCTGATCGAGGAAAATCTGCGGTACGGTTTCAACCGGTTTACCCACGGTTTTTTCCAGATCGGCTTTGCTGATGCCTTCCGCGTGAATGTCCACGTAGCGGAAGTTAAAGTCATCACGCTCGGCGGTCAGTTTTTCTGCCAGTTCTTTAGCGCGCACGCAGTAAGGGCATCCCGGACGTCCAAAAATCACTGCAAACATATCTCTCTCCTCAAAACGTAAGCCTAACGGCGAATGTCGCTTAGTGTGCCCGATAACACTTGCTGATGGAAAGCAGGTTTTACCTGTCGCTTTAATACTTACAGGCTATGTTTCGCCAATTACATCACACTTTTCTTTGCCTATACTGGCAGTCATTCCGCGTACAGACAGAGAAAAGAGAGACCTAATGACGCCGACGATTGATGTGATTCGCGCCCACCGCTCCATCCGCCATTTTACCGATAAGCCGATTAGCGACGCCGAGCGTGAGGCAATAGTGGACAGCGCGAGAGCCACCTCCAGCTCAAGCTTCTTACAGTGCACGTCGATTATTCGCGTCACCGACCCGGCTATGCGCGAACAGCTTGTCCCGCTGACGGGCGGACAACCCCATGTGGCGCAGGCGGCGGAATTTTGGGTGTTTTGCGCCGACTTTAACCGCCATCTGCAAATTTGCCCTGAAGCCGAGCTTGGGCTGGCGGAACAGCTGTTGCTGGGCGTGGTCGATACCGCGCTAATGGCGCAGAATGCTCTCACGGCGGCGGAATCTCTCGGATTAGGTGGCGTGTATATCGGCGGGCTGCGTAATAACATAGACGCCGTGACCGAACTGCTTACACTGCCAAAACACGTGCTGCCACTGTTTGGTCTGTGCCTCGGTTGGCCTGCGGATAACCCGGATCTCAAACCGCGTCTGCCTGCGGCAATGCTGATGCATGAAAATCACTACCAACCGGTGGATGCAGACGTTCTTGCGCAGTATGACGAAGAAATCGCCAGTTACTATCTGTCGCGCGGCAGCAATACCCGCCGTGATACCTGGAGCGATCACATTCGCCGCACCATCATTAAAGAAAACCGTCCGTTTATTCTCGACTATTTGCATAAACAGGGCTGGGCTGTGCGATAAGCCCATTCATCCTGTGCCAGCCTGCGTGTATGATACGCAGGCTGTTATCGAGTCTTTAGAGAGGTGCAGGGTGAAAATTGCCATTTTGTCCCGGGATGGAACGCTCTATTCGTGTAAACGTCTGCTTGAGGCAGCCAATAAGCGTGGCCATCTGGTTGAAATCCTCGATCCGCTGTCGTGCTATATGAACATCAGCCCGGCGGCGTCCTCTATTCACTACAAAGGCCGCCATCTGCCGCACTTTGATGCGGTTATTCCCCGCATCGGCTCGCAAATTACTTTTTACGGCACTGCTGCACTGCGTCAGTTTGAGATGCTCGGCAGCTATCCCCTGAATGAATCCGTCGCCATTACCCGCGCGCGCGACAAGCTGCGTTCCCTGCAACTGCTCGCTCGTCAGGGGATCGACCTGCCCATTACCGGCATTGCCCATTCCCCGGACGACACCAGCGATCTGATTGATATGGTCGGCGGCGCGCCTCTGGTGGTGAAACTGGTCGAAGGCACGCAGGGCATCGGTGTGGTGCTGGCCGAAACGCGCCAGGCCGCAGAGAGCGTGATTGATGCTTTTCGCGGACTGAACGCCCATATTCTGGTGCAGGAATATATCGAAGAGGCAAAAGGCCGCGATATCCGCTGCCTGGTGGTGGGCGATGAAGTTGTGGCAGCCATTGAACGCCAGGCCAAAGACGGCGATTTTCGATCGAATCTGCACCGTGGCGGCGTGGCGCGAATTGCTAATATCAGCGAGCGCGAACGTGAAATCGCGATTAAGGCGGCGCAAACACTGGGGCTGGATATTGCTGGCGTGGATATTTTGCGGGCGAATCGTGGCCCACTGGTAATGGAAGTCAACGCCTCGCCAGGTCTTGAAGGCATTGAAAAAACCACAGGAATTGATATTGCAGGTAAAATGATCTCCTGGATCGAACGCCAGGCCACGCCGGGCTTTTGCCTGAAAACGGGTGGTTAGAACTGTCATTTTTGCGTAATCTAGACGAAGTTTTTTGATGAGGCTGCACTGCTATGGATATGGACTTACAGATCGTTCCCACGCTGGATACATTGCGCCAATGGCTCGATGATGCAGGTATCACTTATTTTGAGTGTGATTCCTGTCAGGCGCTGCACCTGCCGCATATGCAAAACTTCGACGGCGTGTTCGATGCCAAAATCGATCTGATCAACGACGTTATCCTTTTCTCGGCGCTGGCGGAGGTCAAGCCCTCGGCATTGCTGGCTCTGGCCTCTGATTTGTCAGCCATTAATGCCGGTTCTTTGACGGTGAAAGCATTTCTCGATATACAGGATGATAATCTGCCAAAGCTGGTGGTTTGCCAGTCTTTATTCTCTGGTGCGGGGGTATCGTTTAAGCAGTTTTCCTGGTTTATGCGCCTGAGCGAAGAGCAGATTTCTATGGTCATGCTCGAAGCCAGCGCACACCATCTACTCTTTACGACAGAAGAGGATATGGAGAATAACGATCCACGCGAGTCTTTTTTGCACTAGGCCTTTCTGACATTCACGCAGTCGCTGCCAGAGCGGCTGCGTAACACCAAATTTTCTTCTGCTGTTAACCTTTCATTAAAGAATTATTCACCACCCTGAAGGCCGTTTCGGCTTATCACATAGACAGATTCTGCATAAAAAATTGATAAAAGGCGTTTTTTAATTTGGGCTATAGCCTGGGGCACGGGCTACAGTTATTCTTGCGGAGCTTAAAAAAGCGAGCGGAAACTGACTCAAATATTTTTCTTATGCGTCAGGCAGATCGACAAAATATGCATGATTCTTGCATATCATCAATTGCATAGTTTTAGTTCGTTTGTTAACAACAGTTAACGAGCTTTCATAAGGAATAACGATATGATCGCCTTGAATAAAAAATGGTTATCGGGTCTGGTTGCGGGTGCTCTGATGGCTGTCTCTGCCGGTACGCTCGCTGCGGAACAAAAAACGCTGCACATCTATAACTGGTCTGATTATATCGCGCCGGACACGGTGGCGAATTTCGAAAAAGAGACCGGCATTAAGGTGGTCTACGACGTCTTTGACTCCAACGAAGTGCTGGAAGGTAAACTGATGGCGGGCAGCACCGGTTTTGACCTGGTCGTCCCGTCAGCCAGCTTCCTGGAGCGTCAGCTCACCGCCGGTGTGTTCCAGCCGCTGGATAAAAGCAAACTGCCGAACTGGAAAAACCTCGATCCTGAACTGCTGAAACTCATTTCCAAACACGACCCGGAAAACAAATTCGCCATGCCGTACATGTGGGCGACCACGGGTATTGGCTATAACGTCGATAAAGTGAAAAAAGCGTTGGGTGCAGACGCGCCGGTGAACAGCTGGGATCTGGTGCTGAAACCGGAAAACCTCGAAAAACTGAAAAGCTGCGGCGTCTCCTTCCTCGATGCACCGGAAGAGGTCTTTGCCACCGTGCTGAACTACCTCGGCAAAGATCCGAACAGCACCAAAGCGGACGACTACACCGGCCCGGCGACCGATCTGCTGCTGAAGCTGCGCCCGAATATTCGCTACTTCCACTCCTCACAGTACATCAACGATCTGGCGAACGGTGATATCTGCGTGGCCATCGGCTGGGCGGGTGACGTCTGGCAGGCAGCGAACCGGGCGAAAGAAGCCAAAAATGGCGTGAATATCTCCTATTCGATTCCGAAAGAGGGGGCGATGGCGTTCTTTGACGTCTTTGCGATGCCTGCGGATGCGAAAAACAAAGACGAAGCCTATCAGTTCCTGAACTATCTGCTGCGTCCTGACGTGATTGCCCACATCTCTGACCACGTCTTCTACGCCAACGCCAACAAAGAAGCGACGCCGCTGGTGAGCGCTGAAGTACGCGACAATCCGGGGATTTACCCACCGGCTGACGTGCGCGCAAAAATGTTCACCCTGAAAGTACAAGATCCGAAAATCGACCGTGTGCGTACTCGCGCATGGACGAAGGTGAAAAGCGGTAAATAACAGCCGTTATGTGCGCCGGGCTGGCTTCACGCAGCCCGGCGAAGCGCACTGTTCCGGTGCGTTTGCACTATTTTAGATTTTGCCGGAGAGCACCCCGTGAACGAAACCATCCCCCGCCCGCAGGCGAAAACCCGTAAAGCGCTAACTCCGCTTCTCGAAGTCCGTAATCTGACCAAATCTTTCGACGGCCAGCACGCCGTGGACGATGTCAGCCTCACCATTTATAAAGGCGAAATTTTTGCGCTACTGGGCGCTTCCGGCTGTGGAAAATCTACGCTGCTGCGCATGCTGGCCGGTTTTGAACCTCCGACGGCCGGACAAATTATGCTGGATGGTGTCGATCTCTCCCGCGTTCCGCCGTACGAGCGCCCGATTAATATGATGTTCCAGTCCTACGCGTTGTTTCCCCACATGACGGTGGAGCAGAACATTGCCTTTGGGCTCAAGCAGGACAAGCTGCCGAAAGCAGAAATCGCCGCACGCGTTGCGGAAATGCTGAGCCTGGTGCACATGCAGGAGTTTGCAAAACGCAAACCGCATCAGCTTTCTGGCGGTCAACGTCAGCGTGTGGCGCTGGCGCGAAGCCTGGCGAAACGGCCAAAACTGCTGCTCCTCGACGAACCGATGGGGGCGCTGGATAAGAAATTACGTGACCGAATGCAGCTCGAAGTGGTGGATATCCTCGAGCGCGTCGGCGCGACCTGCGTGATGGTGACGCACGACCAGGAAGAGGCGATGACGATGGCCGGACGTATCGCGATCATGAATCGCGGGAAGTTCGTGCAAATCGGCGAACCAGAAGAGATTTACGAGCATCCGACCACCCGCTACAGCGCGGAGTTTATCGGCTCGGTGAATGTCTTCGAAGGGCTGCTGAAGGATCGCCAGGACAACGGACTGGTGATTGACTCACCGGGGCTGGTGCATCCGCTCAAAGTTGACCCGGACGCATCGATTGTCGATAACGTTCCGGTTTACGTGGCGCTGCGCCCGGAAAAAATCATGCTCTGCGACGAGCCGCCAGCCGATGGCTATAACTTTGCCGTCGGGGAAGTGGTCCACATTGCGTATCTCGGCGATCTCTCGATCTACCACGTGCGCCTCAAAAGCGGGCAGATGATCAGCGCTCAGTTGCAAAATGAACACCGCTACCGGAAGGGGCTGCCGACCTGGGGCGACGAAGTGCGTCTGTGCTGGGATGCGGACAGTTGCGTTGTGCTGACGGTATAAGGAGCGGCTATGAGTACACTTGAACCACCGGCCCGCGTCCAAAAACCGGGCGGGTTCGCGCAGTGGCTGACGCGCATGCAGATGGCGCACGGTCGCAAGCTGGTGATTGCCATGCCATACGTGTGGCTGATCCTGCTTTTCCTGCTGCCGTTCCTGATCGTTTTCAAAATCAGTCTCGCGGAAATGGCGCGAGCAATCCCGCCGTACACCAATCTGATGGAGTGGGCCGACGGGCAGCTGTCGATCACTCTGAATCTCGGTAATTTCCTGCAGCTCACCGACGATCCACTCTATTTCGAAGCGTATCTGCAATCGTTGCAGGTGGCGGCGATCTCGACGATCTGCTGTCTGGCGATGGGCTATCCGCTCGCCTGGGCGGTGGCGCACAGCAAACCGTCAACGCGCAACATTTTGCTGCTGCTGGTGATTTTGCCGTCCTGGACCTCGTTCCTGATCCGCGTTTACGCCTGGATGGGAATATTAAAAAACAACGGCGTGCTGAATAACTTCCTGATGTGGCTGGGCGTTATCGATCAGCCGCTGACGATTTTGCACACCAACCTGGCAGTCTATATCGGGATTGTGTACGCCTATTTACCGTTCATGGTGCTGCCGATTTATACCGCATTAACGCGGATTGACTACTCGCTGGTGGAAGCTTCGCTGGATCTCGGCGCGCGCCCGCTGAAAACCTTCTTCCAGGTGATCGTGCCGCTGACCAAAGGCGGGATTATCGCCGGTTCGATGCTGGTCTTTATCCCGGCGGTGGGCGAGTTCGTGATCCCGGAACTGCTCGGCGGCCCGGACAGCATCATGATTGGTCGCGTGCTGTGGCAGGAGTTCTTCAATAACCGCGACTGGCCGGTGGCGTCGGCGGTGGCGATTGTGATGCTACTCCTGCTGATTGTGCCGATCATGTGGTTCCATAAACATCAGCAAAAACAAATGGGAGGGAACGGATGAACAACTTACCGGTCGTGCGCTCCCCGTGGCGTATTCTGATTCTGGTGCTCGGCTTTACCTTTCTCTACGCGCCGATGCTGATGCTGGTGATTTACTCGTTTAACAGCTCAAAACTGGTGACGGTCTGGGCGGGTTGGTCGACGCGTTGGTACGGCGAACTGTTCCGCGACGATGCGATGATGAGCGCGGTAGGGCTGAGTCTGACGATTGCTGCCTGCGCGGCAACGATGGCGTCGATTCTTGGCACTATTGCAGCGATGGTGATGGTGCGTTTTGGCCGTTTTCGCGGCTCGAACGGCTTTGCGTTTATGATCACCGCCCCGCTGGTAATGCCCGATGTGATCACTGGTCTGTCGCTGCTGTTGCTGTTCGTCGCCCTGGCACACGCCATCGGCTGGCCGGCGGATCGCGGGATGCTGACCATCTGGCTGGCGCACGTCACGTTTTGTACCGCTTACGTGGCGGTGGTGATTTCGTCGCGCCTGCGCGAACTGGATCACTCCATCGAAGAGGCGGCGATGGATCTCGGCGCAACGCCGCTGAAGGTCTTCTTCATCATCACGCTGCCGATGATCATGCCTGCCGTGATTTCCGGCTGGCTGCTGGCGTTTACCTTGTCGCTGGACGATCTGGTGATCGCCAGCTTCGTCTCCGGACCGGGGGCGACCACGCTGCCGATGCTGGTTTTCTCGAGCGTGCGCATGGGGGTGAATCCAGAAATCAACGCCCTGGCGTCAATCATTCTGGGCGTGGTCGGCGTTGTCGGTTTCATCGCCTGGTATCTAATGGCGCGGGCGGAAAAACAGCGTGTGCGTGATATCCAGCGTGCAAGACGCGGCTGAAGCATTTAAAATTCTCAGTGAAGTGCCGCGCCTGTCGCGGCACTGTTTTTCAGGGAAGTAAAAACAGTGGGATTTTTTCGCAAATCACGACATTCGCATGCGCGCCTGAATGTTCCTGCTCTGGTGCAGGTGGCTGCGCTCGCCATTATTCTGATTCGCTGCCTGGATTTGCTGATGCTGTTTAACATGCTCGGCGTGCGGGGTATTGGCGAGTTTATCCATCGCAGCGTGCAGACATGGAATCTGACGCTGGTCTTTTTCGCAAGCCTGATGCTGGTTTTCGTCGAGATCTACTGCGCGTTTTCGCTGGCGAGAGGGCGCAACTGGGCGCGCTGGGTGTATCTCCTGACGCAGGTCATTGCGACGGGTTATCTGTGGGCAGCCTCAATTGGCTACGGCTATCCCGAGCTGTTCAGCATTGCCGGGGAATCGAAGCGAGAAATATTCCGCTCGCTGGTGATGCAGAAACTGCCGGACCTGCTGGTGCTGTTCCTGCTATTCATCCCGGCTTCCAGTCGACGCTTCTTCCGTCTGCAATAATGTGTATACACTTCATCATTCAAGCTGCCCCCGCGTTGGCTGCGTCTGCTCACCCCAGTCACTTACTAGAGTAAGTTCCTGGGGGATTCTCAGACTTGCCGCCTTGATGCAACTTGAATGATTTTGTGTATAATCGCAGCCCCTCAATTTTTAAGGTTTTCCTATGCAGTGCGCACTCTATGACGCCGGTCGCTGCCGCTCCTGTCAGTGGATAGAACAGCCGGTTTCCCAACAACTCGCCGCCAAAATGGCCGATCTCCAGCAGTTGCTTGTGGAGCATCCGGTGGCGGAGTGGTGCGCGCCTGTTAGCGGCCCGGAGCAGGGTTTTCGCAATAAAGCCAAAATGGTGGTCAGCGGCAGCGTCGAACGACCGCTGCTGGGCATGTTGCAGCGCGACGGCACGCCGGAAGACTTGACCGATTGTCCGCTCTATCCCGCCACCTTTGAGCCGGTCTTCGCCGCGCTGAAGCCCTTTATCGCTCGCGCCGGTCTGACGCCTTACAACGTCGCCCGCCAGCGCGGTGAGCTGAAATATCTTCTGCTGACCGAAAGCCAGCTCGATGGCGGCATGATGCTGCGCTTTGTGCTGCGTTCGGAAACCAAGCTAGAACAACTGCGCGCCGCGCTGCCGTGGCTGCAACAGCAGCTGCCGCAGCTGAAACTGATTACCGCCAATATTCAGCCGGTGCACATGGCGATTATGGAAGGGGAGAAAGAGATTTTCCTCACCGAACAGCAGGCGCTGGCAGAGAATTTCAACGGCGTGCCGCTGTGGGTCCGCCCGCAAAGTTTCTTCCAGACCAATCCGGTCGTTGCCAGTCGTCTCTATGCCACCGCGCGTGACTGGGTGCAGGCGTTAAATATCGATCATATGTGGGATCTGTTCTGCGGAGTGGGGGGTTTTGGCCTGCACTGCGCCACGCCAAACATGAAGCTGACCGGAATAGAAATCTCCGCTGAGGCCATTGCCTGTGCAAAACAGTCAGCCGCCGAACTCGGCTTAACGGATCTGCACTTCCAGGCGCTGGATTCGACACAGTTTGCTACCGGGCAAGGAAGTGTGCCGGATCTGGTGCTGGTCAATCCGCCGCGCCGCGGGATTGGCAAAGCGCTCTGCGACTATCTGAGCCAGATGGCGCCGAAAACCATTATCTATTCCAGCTGTAACGCACAGACGATGGCGAAAGATATCGCCGGGCTGCCGGGCTATCGCGTCGAGCGGGTGCAGCTTTTCGATATGTTCCCGCATACGGCGCATTATGAAGTGCTGACGCTTCTGGTTCGTTTGTAAGAAATGCCGGGTGGCGGCTGCGCCTTACCCGGCCTACAAAACCGTCGGGACCCGTAGGCCGGGTAAGGCGCAGCCGCCACCCGGCAAAAAAACGCACAATCTTCAACAAAATGTGAACTCTTTCGCCGCCCAAAATCAGGTAAGCTTTAACTATTGAAGGTGAATAAAGGCTGACTGATGAAGCACATTTTGCTGGTGGAAGACGATAACGATATCGCCGCGCTGCTGCGTCTAAATTTAGAAGATGAGGGCTACACGATCACGCATGAGGTGGACGGTGCGAAAGCCCTGCAGTTGCTCGATCAAACGCACTGGGATGCGGTGATCCTCGATCTGATGCTCCCGAACGTCGACGGACTGGAGATTTGCCGTCGCATCCGCCAGCTCACCCGCTATCTGCCAATCATTATCATCAGCGCCCGCAGCAGTGAAACCGACCGCATCACCGGCCTCGAAACGGGTGCCGATGATTATCTGGCAAAACCTTTTTCTGTGCAGGAGTTGATTGCGCGTATCAAAGCCCTGTTTCGTCGTCAGCAGGCGATGGGACAGGCGCAGACCAGCGGGGCTATTTCTGCTCATGGCCTGACGCTCGATCCGCTCTCGCGCAATGTCCGTTTGCACGGCAAAGAGGTGGATCTCACCCCGCGTGAATTCGAGTTACTCTGGTTTTTTGCCCGCCATCCAGGCGAAGTATTCTCCCGTCTGGCGCTGCTGGAACAGGTCTGGGGCTATCAGCACGAAGGCTACGAGCACACCGTTAATACGCACATCAACCGCCTGCGAATCAAAATCGAAAAAGATGCCGCCGAACCGGAAATTATTCGCACCGTCTGGGGTAAAGGTTACAAATTTGCGGAGCTGAACCATGATGCGACGTCTTAGCCTGAGCCAGCGTCTGACGCTGCTGTTTATCCTGCTGCTGATCCTCTGTGCCAGCGTCGCCTGCGCGGTACAGCTTTATACCAGCATGCAGTACGGCAACGCGATGGTGCAGCGGCTTTCCAGCGGGCTGGCGCAGCAGATTGTCCAGCGCGAGCCGGTACTCGACGCGCAGGGGCAGGTCGATCGCAGCCGTCTGAAACCGCTGTTTGACCGGTTGATGACCTTTAACCCCAGCGTTGAGCTGTACGTTGTCTCACCCGACGGCGATCTGCTGGCGGATGCCGCGCCGCCGGGGCATATCCAGCGGCAAAAAATCTCGATGGTGCCGCTGCAAACCTTTCTCAGCGGCACCAGTTGGCCAGTGTACGGCGATGATCCCAGGAGTCTCGATAAACAGAAAGTCTTCAGCGTGACGCCGCTGCGCCAGGGCGGGGAGTTGCGCGGTTATTTGTATATCATCCTGCAGGGCGAAGAGTTTAACTCGCTGGCAGAAATAGCGTGGCACAAGGCGCTTTGGAGCACAGCGATGTGGTCCTTACTGCTGGTGGCGAGCTTCGCCCTGCTGGCGGGGCTGCTGGTCTGGTACTGGGTGACGCGACCGGTGAAACGGCTAACGGCGGAGGTTTCCGGGCTGGAACAGGACAGTATCAGCGCGATCAAGCAACTGGCGGCACAAACGCCCGAACCCGGATCACGGGACGAAGTCACTCAGTTGCGCAATACCTTTATTGAACTGGCGCGCCAGATTACGTCTCAGTGGGACAAACTGGCCGACAGCGACCGCCAGCGCCGGGAATTTATCGCCAATATCTCTCACGATTTGCGCACGCCGCTGACATCGTTACTGGGCTATCTTGAAACTCTGTCGCTGAAGTCATCTACTTTGACTACCGAACAGCATCAGCAGTATCTGGCGACGGCGCTGCGGCAGGGACAAAAAGTGCGTCATCTTTCGCAGCAACTCTTTGAGCTGGCCCGGCTGGAGCACGGTGGCATCAAACCGCAGCGCGAGCGTTTTGCGATGGCGGAGCTGATCTCTGACGTGGCGCAGAAATTTGAGCTGACCGCGCAGACACGCCAGCTTCGGCTGCATATCGACGTGCCGGGACGGTTACCGTTGGTATTTGCTGATGTGTCGATGATCGAGCGAGTGGTGACCAATCTGCTGGATAACGCAGTGCGCCATACGCCATCGGGGGGGGATATTCGGCTGTCGGTGTGGCAGGAGAACGAGCAACTGCAGGTGGAAGTGACCGACAGCGGGCCAGGGATTGAAGCGTCATTGCGTGATGAACTGTTCCAGCGGCCTTCCGCGCTGAGCCAGCAGGCGTCTCGGGAAAATCGCGGTGGGCTGGGGCTGCTGATTGTGAAACGAATGCTGGAATTGCACGGAGGCGGGATATCTTTGCAGGATTTTAAACCGGGGGCGAAGTTCAGGTTCTACGTTCCGCTCTAAGAGATGTCGGGTGGCGGCTGCGCCTTACCCGACCTACAAAAACCTCAATTCCGGTTTATGTGCCGATGTATGAAATGCCGGGTGGCGCTTACGCTTACCCGGCCTACAATAACCCCCGATCCCGTAGGCCGGGTAAGGCGTAGCCGCCACCCGGCAAAAACTCGCACAATTATTGAGGGAACCACTGGTCGCTAATTTTCTGATACGTGCCGTCGGTTTTAATCGCTTTCAGCGCACCGTTCAGTTTTTCCAGCAGCGCTTTGTTATCCGGACGAACCGCGATACCCAGACCCGTTCCGAAGTACTGCGCGTCAGTCACTTTCTCTGTCGCGGTCCCCAGCTGTGGGTTGGTTTTCAGCCATTCGTTCACCACCGCAGTATCACCAAACACGCCATCGATACGGCCATTTTTCAGGTCGATGATTGCGTTCTGGTAGCTGTCATAGGCCACAGTTTTTACTTCAGGATGTTTATCCTGCAGGTATTTCTGGTGCGTGGTGCCGTTTTCCATGCCGATGCGTTTGCCTTTCAGCTGGTCAAAGGAGGTGTACGCGCCTTTTTTGGCAATCACCACCGCCGAGTTGGCGTAGTACGGGTCGGTAAAGGTGACCTGCTTGCTACGCTCTGGCGTGATGTCCATACCGGAAATCACCGCGTCGTATTTTTTGAATTTCAGAGACGGGATCAGGCTGTCAAACGCGTGGTTGGTGAAGGTGCAGTCGGCCTGCATCTGCTTACACAGCGCTTTGGCGAGGTCGATATCGAAACCGACGATCTGGTTGCTGGCATCCAGCGACTCAAACGGCGGATATGTTGCAGATACGCCGAAGTTGATTTTGTCTGCTGCCGATGCGCCAGCGGCGAAGGTTGCCAGTAATGCAGCCAGAACTAACTTTTTCATTTTAATGCTCCCGTCTGTCAATCTTGTCATTATGCGCCGTGTCTCCGGCATGGACGTACAATGCCAGTTAATGAATTTGTATGCAATAAATATGATTAAGTATTTTTGTTTGAATAAAAAAAACGGGCAGTCGTTAGACTTACCCGTTTTAATGATGCAGTGATTATGCAGTTAGTTTCTACGCTCAAAGGCCAGCGCTTTGCTTTCGATAACACGCATCAGCAGCGTCAGCAGGCCGTTCACGACCAGATAAACCAGGCCGGCAGCGCCAAAGACCATGACATCATAGGTGCGTCCGTACAGCAGTTGGCCGTGACCCATGACTTCCATCAGTGTGATGGTGTAGGCCAGTGAGGTACTTTTAAACACCAGCACCACTTCGTTGGAATACGACGAAAGCGCGCGTTTAAAGGCATACGGCAGCAGGATTGCCAGCGTGTCTTTCTTGCTCATGCCCAGCGCACCGCAGGACTGCCATTGCCCTTCCGGAATGGCGCGGATCGCACCATAAAACAGCTGAGTGGTATAGGCGGCGCTGTTCAGCGACAGCGCAATCAGTGCGCACAGCCAGGGTTCAGACAGCAGATGCCAGATGACCGGATAGTTCTGCAGCGACGGGAACTGGCCCGGACCGTAGTAAATCAGGAAGATCTGCACCAGCAGCGGCGTGCCGGTAAACAGGGTGATATAGGCGCGAACAATCCACACCAGTACCGGCGTTTTCAGCGTCAGAACAATGGTGAAAAAAAGCGCCAGAATGAGAGCCACCACGATGGACGCCACGGTCAGCGTCAGGCTGGTATGTAGCCCTTTCATCAGCTCCGGTAAGTATTCAAGCATCAGCCTGGTCTCCGTTCAAAACGCGTTGCGCGCAGGTCAATACGTTTAAGAACGTACTGGCTCAGCAACGTGATCACCAGGTAGATAGCCGCCGCAACGATATACCAGGTAAAAGGCTCCTGGGTGCGGGTGGCGATGCTTTTGGTTTGCAGCATTAAATCGTTGACGCTAATCAGGCTGACCAGCGCGGTATCTTTCAGCAGCACCAGCCACTGATTACCCAGCCCCGGCAGGGCATGACGCCACATCTGCGGCATCACCAGACGGAAGAAGATCGCTGCTTTAGATAACCCCAGCGCCTGGCCGGATTCCCACTGACCGATGGGCACCGCTTTCAGCGCGCCGCGCAGCGTCTGGGACGCATAGGCGGAATAGAGCAGGGAGAGGGCGATTACACCGCACAGGAACGGGCTGACGTCGAAGTTCTCAATCTGCATCTGCACCGGGATCTGCGCAAAGCCGAGATTAATCGTGAAGCCGTCCGACAGCATCAGCAGCAGCTGTGACGAGCCGAAATAGATAAACAGGACCACCAGGATTTCCGGCAGCCCACGCAGAACGGTCACCAGCGCCGAGCCTGTCCATGCGATGGGACGCCATTTGGCTGACTCCCACACCGCAAAGATCATCGCCAGCACCAGGCCGATTATGAGTGCACAAACGGCAAGGCCGACGGTCATCCCGGCGGCGCTTGCTAATGGAAAAAGTTCGTTCATCAGCTCTTACTTCTGGAACCATTTGGAATAGATGGTCTGGTAAGTACCGTCTTTTTTCACTTTATCCAGCGCAGTATTGAGTTTCTGCTGCAGGTCGGTGTTGCCCTGACGAACCGCGATACCCAGACCGGTGCCGAAGTAATCTTTGTCTGTCACTTTATCGCCGATAGCGGCCAGTTTCGGTTCCGCTTTCAGCCACTCGGTCACCACGGCAGTGTCACCGAACACCGCATCAATACGACCATTCTGCATATCCAGCTTGGCGTTCATGTAGCTGTCGTAAGGCACAACGGTGATTTCCGGGTGCTTATCGGTAATGAATTTCTGGTGCGTGGAACCGTTCTGCATCCCGACTTTTTTGCCTTTCAGCGCGGCGATATCGGCAATTTTGCCTTTCTGGCCGACGAACAGGGCCGAGTTTTCATAGTACGGCTGGGTGAACAGCACCTGCTTTTCACGCTCAGGAGTGATGTCCATTCCGGAAATCACTGCGTCAAAACGACGGAACTTCAGGCTTGGGATCAGGCTGTCGAACGCCTGGTTGGTGAAGGTGCAGGTGGCGTCGATCTCTTTGCAGAGTGCGTTCGCCAAATCCACGTCGAAGCCCACAATCTTATTGCTGGCGTCCATGGATTCAAACGGAGGGTAAGACGCTTCCATGGCAAAACGAATCGTCTGTGCTGCGGTAGCGGAAAGGCTGACGCTGGCAAGCAGCGCGGCTATCAGTACTTTTTTCATTGTCATTTTCCCTAACACATCAGTGAGATAAATAGTTTTTAAAGGCGTCGGTTTGCGGGGCGGCAAAGCAGCTCGCATCACCTTGTTCAACAATATGACCGTTTTCCATGTACACCACGCGGCTGGCGGTTTTACGCGCCACTTCCACTTCATGGGTGACGATCACCTGTGTGATATTGGTTTCGGCCAGTTCGCGGATAATGCTGACGATCTGGGCGGTAATCTCAGGGTCCAGCGCGGCGGTTGGCTCATCGAACAGCAGAACCTGCGGTTCCATCATCAGCGCGCGGGCAATGGCGACACGCTGCTGCTGGCCACCTGAAAGGTGCAGCGGATAGCGATCGCTGTACGGTTTTAAGCGCAGACGTTCAAGCAGTTTTTCGGCACGCGCCAGCGCCTGATCTTTGCTTAAACCCAGCACGCGGCAGGGCGCTTCAATCAGGTTTTGCTGCACGGTCAGATGCGGCCAGAGATTATATTGCTGAAACACCATGCCGACGTTCTGACGCAAATCGCGAATCGCTTTATCAGAAGGGGCTTTGGCGAAATCGAAATGATTCCCGGCGATTTCAAGCTGGCCGGAACGTGGCATTTCAAGCAGATTGAGGACGCGCAGCAGTGAGCTTTTGCCTGCACCGCTTGGGCCAAGCAAAACCAGCGTTTCGCCCTCAGGGCAGTTCAGCGTGATGTCGAACAGCGCCTGGTGTGCGCCGTAAAAGCAGTTAATGCCGTTTAGTTGAATACTCATCGGGGCAGTCTTTACTCATCCAGGCAATCTATAGCAATTGAAGCCGCAGATAGTACCGTTGACAGAATAGTTATGCAATATTTATGCGTTAAAAGTTAAATATAAACCGTATCCATGTATAAACATAGCACAAAATCTCGTGCGGTCTTGGGGCCGAGAATAAATGTCGGCATTCCTCACGAAATGCCGCACATTTTACGGGGGAAACTTTTCTGAACTAACGATTCTCAATCGACTGGCGCAGCGTACCGGCAGGGGCATGGACGCTGCCGCCAAGATAGCGAACGTCGTCAATAGCCCAGCACTGGCCCTCACGGATCATCAGCACTTCATCCTGCCAGGTCTGGCTGCCCTGGGTCAGTTTGACCCGCAGCGGAATATTGCGTGCGTCGGTGTTCGGGATGGTGGAGGCGCTGGAGACCTCGGCGCTGTCTGGCGGCGTGGTACGGCTGGAGAACGGATCGGATTTAAGCAGCGTATTGTGCTGCGGATCGCGTGAAGCGTCGTTCAGCAGCTTCGCCAGATTGTCACTCAGGTACGGGCGCAGGGCCGTGAGATCGCTGCTCTTGTGTGAAATACGGTAATCATAGAACTGTTGCGCGACGGCATCAGGGCCGCCGTCAATGCACGGACCGCTGCGTGTCCCGATGTCCTTAAAAGCAGGCGTCACCGTGGTGGTGCAGGCGCTGAGCAGCAGCGCGCACGGCACTAAAAGCGTCAAAGCAGAATAGCGCATGTTGATTTCCTTAATGATTAACTATCCTTTCAATAATAGCGTAACGAACCGATAATGCTGTTCAACCATTACGCTAAGGCATTGAACGCTAAAGAGGGAGATAAATTATGCAATTTTCCACAACCCCGACGCTGGAAGGACAACCGATTGTCGAGTATTGCGGCGTCGTGACCGGTGAAGCCATTCTTGGTGCGAATATTTTCCGCGACTTTTTCGCCGGTATTCGCGATATCGTCGGTGGGCGTTCGGGTGCCTATGAGAAAGAGCTGCGCAAAGCGCGCGAAATCGCCTTTAAAGAGCTGGGCGAGCAGGCTAAAGCGCTGGGCGCAGATGCGGTCGTTGGCATTGATATCGACTACGAAACGGTCGGGAAAGACGCCAGTATGCTGATGGTGAGCGTCAGCGGCACCGCGGTGAAAACGCGCCGATGAAACGCGTATTATCGACACTCCTGCTGGCGCTATTGCTGGCAGGCTGTGCAGAAAAAGGGATTGTCGATAAAGGTGCCTATGAGCTGGATACGCGCCATCAGGCGCAGGCGGCGTATCCGCGCATCAAAGTGCTGGTGATCCACTACACCGCCGATGATTTCGACAGCTCGCTGGCGACGCTCACGGACAAAAATGTCAGCTCGCACTATCTCATTCCGGCTAAACCCCCTGAGCCTTCCGGCAAACCGCGCATCTGGCAGCTGGTGCCGGAGAAAGATTTAGCCTGGCATGCAGGCATCAGTTTCTGGCGCGGAACCAATCGTATCAACGATACCTCGATCGGCATTGAGCTGGAAAACCGTGGCTGGCAAAAATCGAACGGTGAGAAAACCTTTACGCCATTTGAACCGGCGCAAATTGCGGCGCTGATCCTACTTGCCAAAGACATTATCGCCCGCTACGACATCAAACCGGAAAACGTGGTCGCCCACTCGGATATCGCCCCGCAGCGCAAAGACGATCCCGGCCCGCTGTTCCCGTGGCAGATGCTGGCCCGGCAGGGCATCGGTGCCTGGCCCGACCCCGCTCGCGTGACCTTTTATCTCAATGGAAAGTCGAAGTATGAGCCGGTAGATATGACAACACTGCTCGATCTACTGACGCGTTACGGCTATGAAGTGCCGGAAAACAGCACTGCCGCGCAGCAAAAACGGGTGATTATGGTCTTCCAGATGCACTACCGTCCCGAGCTCTGGAACGGTATTGCCGATGCTGAAACGCTGGCGATTGCCGAAGCGTTACTGGAGAAGTACGGGCAGGGGTGATCAGCGGTGCAGTTTGCCGTGATCGCGCAGCCACGCCGCCGTGCGCACGATCCCTTCGTCGAGGGTGACGATCGGCTGATAGCCTAACTCGGTCTCGGCACGCGTGGTGTCCAGCGTAAAATCAAAGTTCAGCTTTGAGACGCCGTAGTGCGTCAGGGCCGGTTCTTTCGCCGATTTGTTGCCAAAGCGTTCCATGCTGCGGGCGATCATGTCTAGCATAGGGTACGGCACAGAACGGATGCGGCAGTGAATGTTCAGCTCATCGATCAGGCGCTGGACGATACTGCGCAACGTTTGCGGTTCGCCGTTGGTGATGTTGTAGGCGCGACCGGAGACCAGGTGATCGCACTCGGTCTGGCTGGCGAGCCACATCGCGTGAACCGCATTTTCGTAATAGGTCATATCCACCAGCGCATCGCCGCCGCGCGGCAACAGCACGCTGCCGTAGTGGTGCATCATCTGCGCCAGACGCGGGATAAACACCTTATCGTGCGGACCAAACAGACTCTGCGGACGCAGAACGGTAAAACGGGTATGCGGGTTAGACTGCGCGAGCAGATCAATCACCTCTTCGCTGGCGGCTTTGCTGCGTGCAAACTCGCAGGCGAAACGCGCCGGGCGGAAATCTTCCTGGATATCGCGATGGTGGTGATAGTCAAAATAGAGCGACGGGGAGGATATATGCACGAAGTTGCGCACGCCCCAGGCCACGGCCCATTCGCCGAGACGGCGGGTGGCGCGCACGTTGGCGAGATCAAACGCTTGCTGAGTGCCCCACGGAGAAGTAAAGCTGGAGCAGTGCCACAGTGTATCGATACCGGCGAGCATGGCTTTGGCTTGCGAAGAAACCAGCTCCGTCAGATCGGCGTGGATAAATTCCGCGCCCATTTTTTGCAGGAGTTTACCCATCGCTTCGTTACGACCGGTGGCTCTGACGCTGATGCCTTTCTGACGCAAAAACTCGACCGCATTTCGACCTAAGCCGCTGGTGGCGCCGGTAACCAGTACCTTCATATCAATCCACTGTGTTGAAAAGAATTTCGTGCGCATTCTTCCGTGAATTACGTCATGTTGCAATGGGAAAGGTGAAAGAATCAGAGGATTAATCAGACTTTTTCCGTCATTCCTTCTGCAAGATGCGCAATACGCTTCGCCATACCCCGGAAGATGAACAGATGCGCCGGGATCATAAATAGCCAGTAGAACAGCCCTGGCATTCCGTGTGGGTGCCACCAGGCGCGAACGTCCAGCTCGCGATGATCGCCTTTGTCCTTCAACGTAAAGCATAGCCGACCGAGGCCTGGCGCTTTCATCCCGAACAGCAACGCCAGCTGTTTTTCCGGCTCGACGATAATCACCTTCCAGCTGTCGACGTTATCACCCGTCTGCAAATACGGATGGGCAGGACGGCCTTTGGCCAGCTTATGCCCGACCAGCAGATCCATCATCCCACGCGTCGTCCAGAGAATATTGCCGAAGAAATAGCGCTCTTTGCCGCCGATCTGGTTGATGACTTCCCACAGCGCGGCGAGGCTGGCGGTGGTTTTTACCGTACAACCAGCCTGTTTTGGATAGTAGCCATACTCTGGTCGCCAGCGGGCAAAGGCCTGAGCGTCATACCCCCAGTCGCTGGAGTTGGCCAGTTTTTCTTCTTCCTTAAGCGTATCGCGTACAGCGTCGTCGAAGCGGATCAGATCCTGCGGAATCAGTGCCCGCAGCTCGCGGTCGTCGGCCAGCAGATCGTGTTTCAGCCCCTGGATCAGCGCCTTGGCGGTGGTCGGTGGAACCGAAGTGATCACATTCAAAAACCACACCGAAATCCAGCTGGTGGGGAAGGGAATGGGTACCAGCCAGCGACGGCGGCCGCTGACGGTCATAAAGTGCTCGAATTGTTCCTGATAGCTCAGGACTTCCGGCCCGGCGGCTTCCAGCACCCGGTGGTTTTCTGTCGGATGATTCAGCAGCTCGACCAGATAGTGCAGCAGGTTTTCCAGCGCAATCGGCGTGGTGCGCGAGCGTACCCAGCGCGGTGGCGTGAGCACCGGCAGGTTATAAACCATATCGCGCATCACTTCGAAGGCCGCAGAACCGGCACCGACGATAATGCCTGCCCGCAGTTCCGTCACCGGAATCCCCGCGCTGCGCAGCATTTCGCCCGTCAACTGACGGGCGCGCAGATGGTCGGACTGTTCGTTTTCCGGAGCCTGAAGCGAACTCAGGAAAATGACCTGCTTCAGCGGCGTCTGGAGCAGAGCATCGCGCACGTTCAGCGCCACCTGGCGTTCATGAGCGATAAAGTCGCCGCCTTCGCCCATGCTGTGTACCAGATAATAAAGCGTATCGACGCCCTCCAGCAGGGCGGGCAGCGCCTTTGGCCAGTTAAGATCGACCGTATGGCAGGTGACGTTAGGCAGGTTAAGTTTTTCCAGGCGTTCCACATTACGTGCCGCTGCCAGCACCTGATGTCCGTGCTGGCTGAGCGCCGTCGTCAGATGTTGACCGATATACCCACTGGCGCCGAGCACCAGAATTCGTTGCGACACGTCGTGCTCCTTAACGCTGTAAAAAGGCCTGCCAGTGTTTCACCACTTCCGCCAGCTGTTCGCGGCTCACGTCGAGATGCATCACCAGACGCACAATCGGTGAGGCATTCATCAGCACGCCGCGTGCTTTCATAAATTCGCCCAGCGCTGCCGCATTTTCTTCGCCGACGCGCACAAACAGCATATTGGTGTCGTGGCGCATCACGTCCACGCCAATCTCGCGCAGCTGCGTCGCCATCCAGGCGGCGTTGTCGTGATCGTCTTTTAGGCGGGCGACATTATTTTTCAGAGCGTACAGTCCGGCTGCCGCCAGAATCCCGGCCTGACGCATTCCGCCGCCGGTCATTTTACGCCAGCGGTTGGCGCGCTTGATGTACTCCGTATTCCCGACCAGCAGCGAGCCAACCGGCGTCCCCAGCCCTTTCGACAGGCAGATGGTGAACGAGTCGCAATATTGGGTGATCTCTTTCAGCTCGCAGCCATATTCCACCACGGCGTTAAAGATGCGCGCGCCGTCGACGTGCAGACCGAGTTTGCGCTCGCGGGTGAACTCCCACGCGTCTTTCAGATACTCACGCGGCAGCACTTTGCCGTTGTGGGTATTTTCCAGACTCAGCAGTTTGGTGCGAGCAAAGTGAATATCGTCGGCTTTGATTTTGGCCGCCACTTTATCCAGCGGAAGGGAGCCGTCAGCGGCGGCGTCGATAGGCTGCGGCTGAATGCTGCCGAGCACTGCCGCACCACCGGCTTCGTACAGATAATTATGTGCGCCCTGGCCGACGATGTACTCTTCGCCGCGCTCGCAGTGGCTGAGCAATGCCACCAGATTGGCCTGCGTGCCAGTCGGCAGGAACAGCGCCGCCTCTTTGCCGCTTAATTCGGCGGCGTAGCGCTGAAGTTCATTGACGGTAGGATCGTCTCCATAAACGTCATCCCCGACCGGGGCGGCCATCATCTCTTCGAGCATGGCGCGACTCGGACGGGTAACGGTATCACTGCGTAAATCAATCATGGCATTTCCCTATTATTTAAAGGCAATGCCGACTGTTTTACCTGAGCCAGTTGGTTTTTGCCAGTTCGATAACCTCGTCGCCGCGCCCGCTGATAATGGCGCGCAACATATACAGGCTAAAGCCTTTGGCCTGCTCCAGTTTGATCTGCGGCGGGATAGCCAGTTCTTCTTTGGCGACCACCACGTCCACCAACACCGGGCCGTCGATAGAGAAAGCGCGTTGCAGCGCTTCGTCGACGTCCGCCGCTTTTTCCACGCGGATACCAGTAATGCCGCAGGCTTCGGCGATCTTCGCAAAATTGGTGTCGTGCAGTTCGGTGCCGTCCGTAAGGTATCCCCCGGCTTTCATCTCCATCGCCACAAAACCTAACACGCTGTTATTAAACACCACGATTTTCAGCGGAAGCTTCATCTGCACCACCGAGAGGAAATCGCCCATCAGCATACTGAACCCGCCGTCACCGCACATCGCGACGACCTGTCTTCCAGGTGCAGTGGCTTGCGCACCCAGCGCCTGCGGCATGGCGTTGGCCATCGAGCCGTGGTTGAACGAGCCAATCAGGCGGCGTTTGCCGTTCATTTTCAGATAGCGTGCCGCCCAGACGGTGGGCGTCCCGACATCGCAGGTGAAAATGGCGTCGTCAGAGGCGAAATGACTGATTTGTTGGGCGAGGTACTGCGGGTGAATGGCTTTCTCGCTCGGTTTGGCGAGATCGTCCAGCCCTTTGCGTGCGTCACGATAGTCGCTGAGCGCCTTGTCGAGGAACTTGCGATCGGTTTTCTCCTCCAGATGCGGGAGTAGTGCGGCAAGCGTCGATTTGATATCCCCGATCAGCGCCATATCGACTTTACTGTGCGCGCCGATGCTGCCGGGATTAATGTCGATCTGAATGATTTTGGCATCACTTGGGTAGAATGCACGATAGGGGAACTGGGTGCCGAGCAGCACCAGGGTGTCGGCGTTCATCATGGTGTGGAACCCGGACGAGAAACCAATCAGGCCGGTCATCCCGACATCGTAAGGGTTATCGTATTCCACATGCTCTTTACCGCGCAGGGCGTGAACAATCGGCGCTTTAATTTTTCCGGCAAATTCCACTAACTCTTTATGCGCCCCCGCACAGCCGCTGCCGCACAGCAGGGCAATATTGCTGGAGTAGCGCAGGAGTTGCGCCAGTTTTTTCAGCTCCTCTTCCGCCGGTGTGACGACCGGCTGCGGCGCGTGATACCAGTGGGTACTTGCGCCCTCCGGCGCGGCTTTGAGCGCCACGTCACCCGGCAGCACCACCACCGACACGCCGCGATTAAGGATCGCTTTACGCATGGCGATGGCCATCACCTGCGGGATCTGCTCCGGCGTGGAGACCAGTTCGCAATAGTGGCTACATTCACGGAACAGCTCCTGCGGATGCGTCTCCTGAAAATAGCCGCTGCCGATTTCGCTCGACGGAATATGCGCCGCTATCGCCAGCACCGGAACGTGGTTGCGATGGCAGTCGAACAGACCGTTAATCAGATGCAGGTTGCCCGGCCCGCACGAGCCAGCGCACACCGCCAGTTCGCCCGTCAGCTGCGCTTCAGCACCTGCGGCAAAGGCCGCCACCTCTTCGTGACGGGTCGGCATCCAGTCAATGGTGCCCATTCGGTTGAGGCTGTCGCTTAAACCGTTCAGAGAATCGCCGGTGACGCCCCAGATGCGTTTAACGCCTGCCTGTTCCAGGGTTTTTGCCACGTAAGCCGCTACGGTCTGTTTCATGGTTGTCCATCTCCGTTTTTGTGATAACGCTTACAAGCTTAGAAGAAACTGGCGGTTATGCCTGAATAATCCCCCTGATAAATAGTGACTTTCTTTGTGCAACAATTCGACATATTCTGATTGAACCTCGGGTGAAAACAGGAATCATTTCAAATGGTTAAATCATTGTTAATTGCTGTTAATAAAACGCTAACTCACGACGATTTCGGCAAGCTGTTATTACGTCTGGCGGTCGGCGGACTGATGCTGTTTCACGGTTTGCACAAGCTGTTTGGCGGTGTGGGATTTATCAGCGGGATGCTGGTGGAGAAAGGGTTACCGGGGTTTATCGCCTATGGCGTGCTGATTGGTGAGGTGGTGGCGCCGATTCTGATCGTGCTGGGGATCCTCACGCGTCCGGCGGCGCTGGTGCTGGCGTTTACCATGATTGTGGCGTGGCTGATGGTGGGAACCGGCAAAACCTTCGCGCTGGATGCGGTTGGGGCCTGGGCGATTGAAAGCCTGGTCTATTTCTTCATCGGTGCTCTGGCCGTGGCATTTATGGGGGCAGGGCGGTATGCGCTGGCGCGGGACCCGGCCTGGCGTTAAGAATAAAAAAATGCCCGGTGGGGCTGACGCTTACCGGGCCTACAGGTTTGTGCGATACCGTAGGCCGGGCAAACGTAGTGCCGCCCGGCGCAGTTCGCAAAGAGTTATGCCAGAACCAAATCACCCTGCGGATGGCATGAACATGCCAGCACGTAACCCTCGGCAATTTCCGCGTCCGTCAGCGTCATGGTGCTGCTGACAGAATACTCGCCGGAAACCACTTTCGTTTTACAGCAACCGCACACGCCCGCGCGACAGGCCGCCACTACCGGAACCTTATTGCTTTCCAGGGCTTCCAGCAGCGTGGTGCCGACACGTCCGAAGAAGGTCTGCGCAGGCTGCAGTTTGGTGAATTTCACCCCGCTGGTTGCCGCTTCTGCCACTGGCGTAAAGAACTGCTCTTTAAAGAAGCGGGTCACGCCGAGCGCTTTCACCTCTTTCTCCACGATCTCCATATACGGCGCAGGGCCGCAGGTCATCACGGTGCGCGACGCAATATCCGGCACGCTTTGCAGCAGTTCGCGGCTCAGGCGTCCCGCCACAAAACCGTGGGTGGCGTTGTTTTCTGCCACCAGAGTGACCGGATGATGGCGCCACTCGTCGGCAAAAATGACATCTTCCGGCGAACGAACGCTGAAGATTACCTGTACGTCAGCCTGCGGGCGGTTCTTCGCCAGCCAGCGACGCATCGACATCACCGGCGTCACGCCGCAACCTGCCGCCAGCATCAGGAATTTGTCGTCGGCTTTGTCGTCGCAAACGAAATCCCCCTGCGCGTCGGAGAGCCACAGATAATCCCCGCGCTTCACCTCGTTGGTCAGCCACTGAGAGCCCGCACCGTCATCGATCCGCCGCACGGTGAGCGTGATGTATTCACTCACGCCTGGCGTTGAGGAGAGGGTGTAGGCGCGTAAGGTGTCCGCCGAGTTGCGGACACTGACCAGCGCATACTGACCGGCGCGATACGGGTAAAAATCATGGCACAGCAGCGACAGCGTCCACACATCCGGCGTCTCCTGATGGATGTGATGAACCTGCATCCGCCACGGGCATTGTGAGGTTGGCATCGTCATGAAAAACTCCTTATGCGCTCAGCAGTTGCTGCATGTCTTCTTCTACGGTGGTCACGGAACGCAGACCAAATTTCTCGTTCAGCACTGCCAGCAGATCCGGGGTCAGGAAGCCTGGCGCCGTCGGGCCGGTGACAATGTTGGTCACGCCGAGTGACAGCAGCGTCAGCAGGATCACGATTGCTTTCTGCTCGAACCATGAAAGCACCAGCGACAGCGGCAAATCGTTCACGCCGCAGCCCAGTTTCTCGGCAAGCGTCACAGCCAGAATGATCGCGGAATAGGCATCGTTACATTGACCAGCATCGATCAGGCGCGGCAGGCCTTCGATATCGCCGAAGTCCAGTTTATTGAAGCGGTATTTGCCGCACGCCAGAGTCAGGATCAGGCAGTCCTGCGGAACGCTGGTCGCAAAGTCAGTGAAGTAGTTACGTTCTCCGCGCGCGCCGTCGCAGCCGCCGACCAGGAAGATGTGGCGCAGCTTTTCACGGCTCACCAGGTCGATCAGGGAATCCGCTGCACCGAGCAGGGTTTCGCGGCCAAAGCCGACGGTAATCAGATGTTCGATTTCGCTGAACGGGAAGCCTGCCATCTGCTGTGCCTGGGCAATAATCGGCGCAAAATCATCGCCTTCAAGGTGGCTCACGCCCGGCCAACCGACGATGCTGCGGGTCCAGATACGATCGTCATACGCGCCCACGGTCGGATCGATGATGCAGTTTGAGGTCATCACAATAGGGCCAGGGAAGCGGGCGAACTCGACCTGCTGGTTCTGCCAACCGCTGCCGTAGTTCCCGACCAGATGTTTGAATTTACGCAACTCCGGATAGCCGTGGGCAGGCAGCATTTCGCCGTGAGTGTAGACGTTTACGCCCGTGCCTTCGGTCTGTTGCAACAGGTTATAGAGATCTTTCAGATCGTGACCGGAAATCAGAATGCATTTCCCAGCCGTGGCTTTAACGTTGACCTGCGTAGGCGTCGGGTGACCGTAGGTGCTGGTTTCGCCCGCATCCAGAATGCTCATCACTTTGAAGTTCATCTGGCCGATTTCCATGGAACACTCGAGCAGAGCGTTCATATCGGAAGGCCAGGTGCCGAGCCACGCCATGATTTTGTGGTACTGGGCGTAGATATCGTTGTCGTACTGACCGAGAACGTGGGCGTGTTCCATATAGGCCGCCGCACCTTTAAGGCCGTACAGGCACAGCAGGCGCAGGCCGAGAATGTTTTCGCCGATTGCTGCTTTATCTTTGTTCGGGGTGAATTCCGCGGCCTGACGCTGCAGTTCGCCCAGATCGTCGCTCACCAGTTGCAGACTGGCCATTGGGTTATCCACGGTCGCGTTCGCGTCGGCTTTCAGGCTTTGTGCTTTCAGCGCTTCGCGCAGGGCGATAGCTTCGCGGGCGTAACCGACGATACGCGGTGAATCGAAGTTGACGTTAGTCAGCGTCGAGAAAAATGCGCGCGGGGCGAAGTTATCAATGTAGTGATCGACAATGCCGTATTCGCGCGCTTTTGCCGCCCAGGCGGACAGGCCTTGCAGGGCGGCAATCAGCAGATCTTGCAGGTCAGACGTTTCGGCGGTTTTCCCGCACATGCCCTGCGCGTAGGAGCAGCCGTTGCCGGCTGGGGTACGGATGGTTTGTTCACATTGCACACAAAACATAATGACACCTGTTAAAGTTATATTTGATATACATGTTTAAGGTTATGCCTGTGGATGCGCAGAGAAAAGGCCTTTCTGCTACAAAGTAGAGGGAGATTGATTTAACGCAATTTTGGCGGCAGAGACCTACCGCCAGAGAGGTATTACGCGGAGAACAGCGCCATCAGGATTGGCACCAGCAGGCTCAGGATAAAACCGTGTACGATGGCGGCAGGGACCAGTTCCAGACCGCCTGAGCGTTGCAGGACAGGTAGCGTAAAGTCCATCGACGTTGCGCCACACAGGCCGAGAGCCGTGGAGCGGCTTTTGCGCACCAGGCCAGGAATTAACATGATGGCGATAAGCTCGCGACCCAGATCGTTAAAGAACGCCGCGCTGCCGATCACCGGGCCGAACGATTCGGTCATTAAAATACCAGACAGAGAATACCAGCCAAAACCGGAGGCCATTGCCAGCCCAGTTTTGAGCGGCAGATCGAGAATAAAGGCGTTAATGACGCCGCCAATGAGCGAACTGCCGACGACAACTACCGCGACGATCATACCGCGGCGATTTAAAACAATTTGCTTAAGCGTCATCCCATTGTTACGTAATTGGATACCAATCAGGAATAACAGGAAGATCAGGGTATATTCACTGGCTTCGGTGGCGTGCTGTAAAAAAGCTAAACCGGTCAGGCCCAGTAAAAAGCCGAGTACCACCACGCCGCATAATTTTAATGACTCCAGCGCCATTGCAATTCGTGAAGGTAATTTTTCCTGCTGGTGGTGATTTTTCCACGGCAGTGAGCGCTCAAGCCAAAATAGCGCAGCAATATTGCACAGCAGAATAACCACAATAGTCACAACAGAATAATGAAGGATAGAGAGTAAATTGGCGGCCAGGTTATCCAGGAAGGCGAGGCTTATTCCCATGAAAAACAGGATCACGTAAACAATCCAGCTCAGAAAGCGATTAATGAGTTTTAATGCCGACGCATGACGAAGGGGAATAAGGTAGCCCACTACCAGCGGCAGTAGAATGATTAAGAGTCCTGAAAACATGAACAGCCGGGTCCTTTTTTGAATGTCCGAATCGCGCGTGTGACACTACCCAATTCCGGCTGCGCAGTCAAAGAGACAATCGGTGCGGCCTGATGCCCTCATCCCGGCCCTCTCCCATAGGCAGAGGGAGAAAACATAAAAAACGGCGACCGAAGTCGCCGTTTTGCATTTACCTTGTGCACAATCTATCAGTCGCGTTTTTCCAGCAGCGTACGGTACAGCAGGCCGCCGAGGATACCGCCAACAATCGGCATCACCCAGAACAACCACAGCTGTTGCAGTGCCCAGCCACCCTGGAAGATCGCCACTGCGGTGCTACGTGCAGGGTTTACAGAAGTATTGGTCACCGGAATGCTGATCAGGTGAATCAGGGTCAGTGCCAGGCCGATAGCAATCGGTGCAAAACCAGCTGGAGCGTGTTTATCTGTTGCACCGTGAATCACCAGCAGGAAGCCAGCGGTCAGGACAATTTCAATCACAATCGCCGACAGCATAGAGAAACCGCCCGGCGAATGTTCGCCATAGCCGTTAGAAGCAAAGCCGCTTGCTGCTGCGTCGAAGCCTGCTTTACCGCTGGCCACCACGTACAGAACCGCTGCTGCAATAATGCCGCCAACCACCTGCGCAATAATATAGCCAATCACATCTTTCGCCGGGAAACGACCGCCTGCCCACAGACCTAATGTGACCGCCGGGTTAAAGTGGCCGCCGGAAATATGGCCCACGGCAAAGGCCATAGTTAATACGGTTAAGCCAAAAGCTAAGGCCACGCCCGCGAAACCAATACCTAATTCCGGGAATGCTGCTGCCAGAACGGCGCTACCACAACCACCAAACACCAGCCAGAATGTGCCGAAGCACTCCGCTGCTAATTTTCTAAACATAACCACCTCGTTAATTTCCGCGCGCGGTCCTGCGCACGGGCTACTAAATCGCCTAAAGGGGACGACTCAAAGAGCCATTATTTTAAAAACCAACAACACCCCTTCGCCAGTTAAATAAATCTAATTAATTTGATTTATGGCAATGTGATGTTAATCCTTGTTCGGACTGGGCAGAAATAAAGCATAGCCCAATTCAGGATGAGTAGTATCTTATGCTGATTAATATGTTTCAAACGAAAGCCGTGGAGCAAATTCTGATTTTTACCCTCTGCCACATAATAATGGGGAAATGTTAAGGTGTCGTGTCACACCACTGCCCGCTATACTGCTGATAACTTGAAGGAAAAAGTGAGCATTTCACGGGGGATTTATGTTTCTCGAACGTGTGGAGATCGTCGGGTTTCGCGGTATTAACCGTTTATCGTTAATGCTGGAGCAGAACAACGTGCTGATCGGGGAAAACGCCTGGGGTAAATCCAGCCTTCTGGATGCGTTAACCCTGTTGCTTTCGCCGGAAGCAGACCTTTACAGCTTCGTTCGGGAGGACTTTTGGTTTCCGCCGGGCGATATTCAAGGGCGCGAGCACCATCTGCATATCGTTCTGACCTTTCGTGAGCTGGAGCCAGGTCGTCATCGCGTGCGGCGCTATCGACCGCTCTCACCCTGCTGGACGACCTCCGATGATGGCTATCAGCGTATTTTTTACCGTCTTGAAGGCGAGCTGGCAGAAGACGACAGCGTTCTGACCCTGCGCGGATTTATGGATGCCCGTGGGCAATTGATTCCCCTTGAGGATATTGATGCGCTGGCCGGGCATCTGGTGCGCCTGATGCCGGTTTTACGCCTGCGCGATGCGCGCTTTATGCGTCGAATCCGCAACGGTTCGGTTCCCAATCTTCCGGCGGTAGAAGTCACCGCCCGCGAGCTGGATTTTTTAGCCCGCGAACTGGTGGCACGCCCGCAGAATCTGACGGATGGACAGATTCGCCAGGGGCTTTCAGCGATGGTGCAATTGCTGGAGCACTACTTTTCCGAACAGGGTATTTCGCAAACGCACAACCGCCTGATGCGACGTCGCTCGCACGATGAACAACGCAGCTGGCGCTATCTCGATATCATTAACCGCATGATCGACAAACCCGGCGGACGGGCGCATCGGGTGATCCTGCTGGGTTTGTTCTCCACGCTATTGCAGGCGAAAGGCGCGGTGCGTCTGGATCGCGATGCGCGCCCGCTGCTGCTGGTGGAAGACCCGGAAACGCGGCTGCACCCGATCATGCTCTCAGTGGCGTGGCACCTTTTGAATCTACTGCCGCTTCAGCGCATTACCACCACCAATTCGGGCGAGCTGCTTTCACTGACGCCGGTTGAACATGTCTGTCGCCTGGTGCGTGAATCGTCGCGCGTTACCGCATTTCGTCTGGGGCCGGGGGGATTAAGCCCCGAAGATGGTCGCCGGATTGCGTTTCACATTCGCTTTAACCGCGCGTCGTCGCTGTTTGCCCGCTGCTGGTTACTGGTCGAGGGCGAAACAGAAACCTGGGTAATCAACGAACTGGCACGTCAGTGTGGCCACCATTTCGACGCGGAAGGGATCAAAGTTATTGAGTTTGCTCAGTCGGGATTAAAACCGCTGATCAAGTTTGCCCGCCGAATGGGCATCGAATGGCATGTACTGGTTGACGGTGACGAGGCCGGGAAAAAATACGCCAGTACCGTGCGCGGCTTGCTGAACAACAATCGGGAAGAGGAGCGCGAGCATCTCACGGAATTACCGGCGATGGACATGGAACACTTTATGTATCGCCAGGGGTTCGGGGATGTGTTTCATCGCGTGGCGATGATTTCGCCGGATGTGCCGATGAATATGCGCCGCGTGATTGCCAAAGCTATTCACCGTTCATCGAAACCGGACCTGGCGATTGAAGTGGCGGCGGAAGCGGGAAGAAGGGGCGTTGAATCGGTACCTACGTTACTGCGCAAAATGTTCTCCCGCGTGCTGTGGCTGGCACGCGGGAAAGCCGATTAATTGCGGGCAGCCTGTTTGACCTGATCGATCAGGCTGTCCAGCAGTTCGTAACGACGGCGATATTCGGAGCGTTTTTTGCTCGCGATCTCTTCCATCGGTTTGCGCGCCATTTCAAGCGGCAACTGGAAGTGGCCGTTTGCTTTCTGTTCGCCGCCGAGTGAAAGCCAGAAACTGTCGTAATCCGCCAGCAGTTTGCCCTCTTTTTTCTTGCGATAACGCCAGCTGCGATAGATGTGGGTGGCGTTGCTGACGGCCATAATCTGCTCAACCGGGAACACGGACCCCAGGGTCATTGCGGCTTCCAGCAGCAGACGTTTAGGGAACAGGCCGTGGCAGGCTTTCGTTGCGCCCTGGATCAATTCATGCGGCACAAAGGCTTTCGCCCCTTGCAGGCCGCCAATAAATAGCGTCGTTTTCCCTTCGAACGAGCAAAGGGTGAACGTCATTTCGGCCAGCACGGTGTTCTGGTGATCGCAAAAGGCCAGCGTCGCTTCCCCCTCTTTGTCGAGGAACGCATCCGCACACAGACGAACAGTAAACTGCTGCTCGTCTTTGCCGGTTAGTGTCAACAACGTGACACCTTGTTTTGATAAGTAACCGTTCATCAGCGTGGCCGGGAGAGCTTTATTCATGGTCTGGTAATGCCAGCCCAGCGCTTCCAGAGTTTTTTGACGGTTCATCGAGACGGACAGCCACGGGCGGTGCAAACGGCACGGAAGCCCCGGCTGAACTTGCAACATTTGCAGTAAACGAGGCTGTTTTGCCAGGCTCGCCAGCAGACGCGCGGTGCTGAACGGTGTTGCCAGTGATCGCATCATAAATTTACGTCGATAGGAGGGGTTTTGCCACGCAAGTCCTGGCGTAAATTCGCCGGATGCAAGGTTTAGAAAAAGCCGCCAGCCGGATTTCGGCAGAGACTGCTGTGAAGACGTTATATCGACGATTGAAGACATGATCATTCCTGGCTTCCTGGACAAGATCTCTATTTCAGCAGGGGTTTAATCAACATCTCGTCAACAAACGATCGGTGAGACAAAAAACGGGGGTTTCGTTGAGGAACAGTTTAGATAGAATCAACGTTTATGATTGCCAGAACATTTATTTGGAATATTTATGAATCTCAAGGGAAAACGCAGGAAGCTGTTTTTGCTGTTGGCCGTTGTCGTGCTGGTGGGCGGTTTCTGGCTCTGGCAGGTATTGAACGCGCCTGTTCCACACTATCAGACGCTGATTGTGCGCCCTGGTGAACTGCAACAAAGCGTGCTGGCGACCGGCAAGCTCGATGCCCTGCGCAAAGTTGACGTGGGTGCGCAGGTCAGCGGTCAGTTAAAAACGCTGTCGGTTGAGATTGGCGACAAAGTGAAAAAAGGCCAGCTTCTGGGGGTGATCGATCCCGAGCAGGCGGAAAACCAGATCCGCGAAGTAGAAGCGACGCTAATGGAATTACGCGCTCAGCGCAGCCAGGCAGAAGCGGAACGCAATCTGGCAAGGGTGACGCTGGGACGTCAGCAGGCGCTGGCAAAAACGCAGGCGGTTTCCCGTCAGGATTTGGATACTGCCAGTACAGAGCTTGCCGTCAAACAGGCGCAGATTGGCACCATTGACGCACAAATCAAACGTAACCAGGCATCACTCGACACGGCGAAAACCAATCTCGATTACACCCGCATTGTGGCTCCGATGGCTGGAGAAGTGACGCAAATTACCACCTTGCAGGGTCAGACAGTGATCGCCGCGCAGCAGGCGCCGAACATTCTGACGCTGGCGGATATGGGCACCATGCTGGTGAAAGCCCAGGTTTCCGAGGCCGACGTTATCCACCTGAAACCGGGGCAGAAAGCCTGGTTTACCGTGCTAGGCGATCCGAATACCCGCTATGAAGGCGTCCTGAAAGATATCCTGCCGACGCCGGAGAAGGTCAACGATGCGATTTTCTATTACGCCCGTTTTGAAGTGCCCAATCCCAAAGGTGTGCTGCGTCTGGATATGACTGCGCAGGTTCACATCCAGCTAACGGGTGTGAAAGATGTGCTCACCGTACCGCTGGCCGCGCTGGGCGAACCGGTGGGTAACAATCGCTACAAGGTGAAAGTGCTGCGCAATGGCGAAACCCGCGAACGTGAGGTCGAAATTGGCGAGCGAAACGATACGGACGTGGTGATCCTTAAAGGCCTGGAAGAGGGTGATGAAGTCGTGACCAGCGAAAGCCTGCCGGGAGCGGCTCAATAATGGCGTTGCTGGAGCTGAACGATATTCGTCGTAGCTATCCTTCCGGGGACGGCGCGGTCGAGGTGCTGAAAGGCATTTCGCTGCGCGTAGAGGCCGGAGAGATGGTTGCTATCGTCGGGGCATCGGGGTCCGGGAAATCGACGCTGATGAACATTCTCGGCTGTCTGGATAAACCGACCAGCGGAACCTATCGCGTGGCGGGAACGGATATTTCGACCCTCGACAGCGATGCGCTGGCAAAACTTCGCCGTGAACATTTTGGATTTATCTTCCAGCGCTACCATCTGCTTTCACACCTGACGGCGGTGCAGAATGTGGAAGTTCCGGCAGTGTATGCCGGTGTGGAGCGTAAAAAGCGTCTTGAGCGCGCTCAGGCTCTGCTGACGCGTCTTGGCCTGGCCGATCGTGTTGATTATCAACCATCGCAGCTTTCCGGCGGACAGCAGCAGCGCGTGAGTATTGCGCGAGCACTGATGAACGGCGGGCAGGTGATTCTGGCCGATGAACCGACCGGAGCGCTGGACAGCCATTCTGGCGAAGAGGTGATGGCGATCCTGCATCAGCTGCGCGATCAAGGGCATACGGTGATTATCGTCACCCACGATCCGCAGGTGGCGGCGCAGGCAGAAAGGATCATCGAAATCCACGATGGCGAACTCATCAGTAATCCGCCTGCAAAGAAAAGCCATGCCGGTATACAGAAAGACATTCTGCCACCCCCGACGGGCTGGGGGCAGTTCGTCAGCGGATTCCGCGAGGCGCTGACGATGGCCTGGCTGGCGATGGTGGCAAACAAAATGCGCACGCTGCTGACCATGCTCGGCATTATCATCGGCATCGCCTCGGTGGTGTCGATTGTGGTGGTGGGCGACGCGGCGAAACAACTGGTGCTGGCGGATATCCGCGCGATTGGCACCAATACCATTGACGTCTATCCGGGCAAAGACTTTGGTGACGACGAGCCGCAAAATCAGCAGGCGCTGAAATACGATGACCTGGTGGCACTGCAAAAACAGCCGTGGGTCAATTCTGCTACGCCTGCGGTGTCGCAAAACCTGCGTCTGCGCTACGGCAATATCGACGTGGCGGCCAGCGCTAACGGCGTAAGCGGCGATTATTTCAACGTCTACGGCATGACCTTCAGTGAAGGCGCAACCTTCAACGCCGAGCAGCTTGCAGGCCGGGCGCAGGTGGTGGTGCTCGACAGTAATTCGCGCAAACAGCTATTCCCCAACAAAACTAGCGTGGTCGGAGAGGTGATTCTGGTGGGCAACATGCCTGCAACGGTGATTGGCGTGGCGGAAGAGAAACAGTCGATGTTTGGCAGCAGTAAAATCCTGCGCGTCTGGCTGCCGTACACCACTATTTCCGGGCGAATCATGGGGCAGTCGTGGCTCAACTCGATCACCGTACGGGTGAAGGAAGGCTACGACAGCACCCAGGCCGAGCAGCAGATCGAACGTTTGCTCACTCTGCGTCACGGGAAGAAAGATTTCTTCACCTGGAATATGGACGGCGTCTTGAAAACGGCGGAAAAGACCACACGTACTCTTCAGATGTTCCTGACGCTGGTGGCGGTGATTTCGCTGGTGGTGGGGGGAATCGGGGTGATGAATATCATGCTGGTGTCGGTGACGGAGCGAACGCGCGAAATCGGCATCCGTATGGCGGTCGGTGCGCGGGCCAGCGATGTGCTGCAACAGTTTCTGATTGAAGCGGTGCTGGTGTGTCTGGTGGGCGGTGCGTTTGGTATCACGCTGTCGATGCTGATCGCCTTTACGCTGCAGCTGTTTTTACCGGGCTGGGAAATTGGTTTCTCACCTTTCGCGCTGCTGACGGCGTTTTTATGTTCGACGGCGACGGGCGTGTTGTTTGGCTGGCTACCGGCCCGCAATGCGGCACGGCTTGACCCGGTAGACGCATTAGCCCGCGAGTAAGTGATTGGTTTTGTAGGCCCGTGCAAGCGTAGCGCCGCCGGGCAACACGCGCTGGAAATAAAAATGCCAGCCGATCGGGCTGGCATTTTGACGACAGGATGTACACAATGAATCAGAGGGCTATGCGACAGCTTCTGCTTCAATGGGCACAATGACGCTGGCATGATTGCCTTTTGGCCCCTGGTGAACATCAAACTGGACCGATTGTCCGGCTTTTAGTGTTCTGTAACCATCCATCTGAATGGTGGAATAGTGCGCGAAGATATCTTCGCCGCCGCCTTCAGGGCAGATGAACCCGAACCCTTTGGCGTTGTTGAACCACTTAACAGTACCCATTTCCATGCTTCGACATCCTTCGTATATCTTATTAAGTAAGATGGAATGAACCGGTGGTGGAGTGGGGGCTGTTCAAAACCTCGCCAACTCACGCTTGTACAATTTAGATAAACCAACCTTCTCGTCAAGTGTCAGGCGCTGGAGTTGGGACAATAATCAACCAAAATTTGAAGCAGTTAACGCTATTGACGGGAATGTGACAGACATCGCGGATGGCAGTAATAGATGTTTGTTATCTGATATCTGAGGTAGATTCAGAATAGGTATCAATGCCTGTCAGCGAAAAATGTTCTGCCGGAAACCGTAACCGATGATGACGACTGACAATGGGTAAGACCAACGACTGGCTGGATTTTGACCAGCTGGCGGAAGATAAAGTGCGCGACGCGCTAAAACCGCCATCTATGTATAAAGTGATGTTAATGAACGATGATTACACGCCGATGGAATTTGTTATTGACGTGCTACAAAAGTTCTTTTCTTATGATGTAGAACGTGCAACGCAATTGATGCTCACCGTTCACTATCGAGGCAAAGCCATCTGCGGCGTTTTTACTGCTGAAGTGGCCGAAACCAAAGTGGCGATGGTGAACGAATACGCAAGGGAGAACGAGCATCCGTTGCTGTGTACGCTGGAAAAAGCCTGAAAAGGCATAAAAATTGGGGGAGGTGCCTATGCTCAATCAAGAACTGGAACTCAGTTTAAACATGGCTTTCGCCAGAGCGCGTGAGCACCGTCATGAGTTTATGACCGTTGAGCACCTGCTGCTTGCACTGCTCAGCAACCCATCCGCCCGCGAAGCGCTGGAAGCCTGCTCCGTGGATCTGGTGGCGTTGCGTCAGGAACTCGAAGCCTTCATCGAACAAACGACACCGGTGCTGCCCGTCAGCGAAGAGGAGCGCGATACTCAACCGACGCTCAGCTTCCAGCGCGTTTTACAGCGTGCGGTGTTCCACGTCCAGTCCTCTGGCCGTAGCGAAGTGACTGGCGCGAATGTGCTGGTTGCCATCTTCAGCGAGCAGGAGTCGCAAGCTGCGTACCTGCTGCGCAAACACGAAGTCAGCCGACTCGACGTGGTGAACTTTATCTCTCACGGAACGCGAAAAGACGAACCGAATCAGGCGTCGGACTCCAGCAATCAGGTCAATAACAATGAAGAGCAAGCAGGCGGGGAGGATCGTATGGAAAACTTCACCACCAATCTTAACCAGCTTGCTCGCGTCGGCGGAATCGACCCGCTGATTGGCCGCGACAAAGAGCTGGAACGCGCGATTCAGGTACTGTGCCGTCGCCGCAAGAACAACCCGCTGCTGGTGGGTGAATCAGGCGTAGGTAAAACTGCGATTGCCGAAGGGCTGGCCTGGCGTATTGTTCAGGGCGATGTCCCGGAAATCATGGCCGATTGCACCATCTATTCGCTGGATATCGGTTCTCTGCTGGCAGGCACCAAATACCGCGGTGATTTTGAAAAACGCTTTAAAGCGTTGCTGAAACAGCTGGAGCAAGACACCAGCAGCATCCTGTTTATCGATGAAATCCACACCATCATCGGCGCAGGCGCGGCGTCTGGCGGCCAGGTGGATGCCGCTAACCTGATCAAACCGCTGCTCTCCAGCGGCAAGATTCGGGTCATGGGTTCGACTACCTATCAGGAATTCAGCAATATTTTTGAGAAAGACCGTGCGCTGGCGCGCCGCTTCCAGAAAATCGATATTACTGAGCCGTCTGTTGAAGAAACGGTGCAGATTATTAACGGCCTGAAACCGAAGTACGAAGCGCACCACGACGTGCGTTACACCGCCAAAGCGGTGCGTGCGGCGGTGGAACTGGCGGTGAAATACATCAACGATCGTCATCTGCCGGATAAAGCGATTGATGTGATCGACGAAGCGGGCGCGCGGGCGCGTCTGATGCCGATCAGCAAACGCAAAAAAACCGTCAACGTGGCGGATATCGAATCCGTGGTGGCGCGTATCGCGCGTATCCCTGAGAAGAGTGTTTCTCAGAGCGACCGCGATACCCTGAGAAACCTTGGCGACCGTCTGAAAATGCTGGTGTTTGGTCAGGATAAAGCCATTGAGGCGTTAACCGAAGCCATTAAAATGGCCCGTGCGGGTTTGGGTCACGAGCATAAACCGGTCGGTTCCTTCCTGTTTGCCGGTCCAACCGGTGTCGGGAAAACCGAGGTGACGGTACAGCTGTCCAAAGCGTTGGGCATTGAGCTGCTGCGCTTTGATATGTCCGAGTACATGGAACGCCACACCGTCAGCCGTTTGATTGGTGCGCCTCCGGGATACGTCGGCTTTGACCAGGGCGGCCTGCTCACTGACGCGGTGATCAAGCATCCGCACGCGGTACTGCTGCTCGATGAAATCGAGAAAGCGCACCCGGACGTGTTCAATATCCTCTTGCAGGTGATGGACAACGGGACGCTGACCGACAACAACGGGCGCAAAGCGGACTTCCGCAACGTGGTGCTGGTGATGACCACCAACGCCGGTGTGCGTGAAACGGAACGTAAATCGATCGGCCTGATCCACCAGGATAACAGCACCGATGCGATGGAAGAGATCAAAAAGATCTTTACGCCAGAGTTCCGTAACCGTCTGGACAACATTATCTGGTTCGATCACTTATCTACCGAGGTGATCCATCAGGTGGTGGACAAGTTCATCGTCGAGCTGCAGGTTCAACTGGATCAGAAAGGCGTGTCGCTGGAAGTAAGCCAGGAGGCCCGCAACTGGCTGGCTGAGAAAGGCTACGACCGTGCGATGGGCGCGCGTCCGATGGCGCGAGCTATCCAGGACAACCTGAAAAAACCGCTGGCTAACGAACTGCTGTTCGGTTCGCTGGTGGACGGGGGTCAAGTGACGGTAGCGCTGGATCAGGCGAAAGGGGAGTTGACGTACGACTTCCAGAGTGCGCAGAAGCATAAGCCTGAAGCGGCTCACTGAGTTTGATCGTTTTGACAAAAACCGGGTGAAAGCCCGGTTTTTTTATGCCTGTTTTTCAGCTCGATCAATCCCCTCCTCCCTTGAGGGAGAGGGTTAGGGTGAGGGGGAACTTGCGGCTCTGTGGTGACGCTGCGCATCTCACGTTCCTCACTGCGATACCTTCACAAGATGAATATCTTGAGCCGCTGAAATTTTGCGAGGCGTTTTCCAGAATCTACATCTGATTATTGCTGGATAAAATCACAGTAATAAAATGGCGGCGCACCTGCAAAATCAGGTGCCGGGATTGGCGTCCTGAAAAACGTGTGCGGATAATTTCGCGTGCATTAAGGGTGAATGATGACTATTGAACGCAATAATTCCAGCCTCTACAGCGAACTGGCTCGCAAACCAGATCTTCCTGCGCTTGCCGAGCGCTGCAATCTCATGACCGAAATCCTTATAAGCTGTAACTCTCTTCCGCAACTACAGCCCATTTGCCGCTGTCTTGACGCTTATCTTGGTATCGTAAAACAAGAACTGGCTGAATCGATGAGCGATTTTTACGTCGTTGATTTGGAGGAAGACGCGGAAAAGCCGAAAAAAAGAGAATGGTTGCTGGAGGAGACGGAAGTGAAATGCGATTACTGCCGTGCCTTAAATCACGTTTTGCTGGTTTCTCATTTTGATCGCGATATGCTCCCGCATCTTACTGGCCTGCTTCACGATATTACGCATGACATGGGGAATGATTTAGTTGTGTCGCAACAACCGCAGTTAGTAATACATTTACCCGCTCAACCTGGTTTATAGCGGAAATAAAAAAGGCCGGGGATTCCCCGACCTTTTTAAATATCTCTACGCCTTTACTGGCGAAAACAATTAGCGACTACGGAAGACAATGCGGCCTTTGCTCAGGTCGTACGGGGTCAGCTCAACAGTCACTTTGTCGCCCGTCAGGATACGGATGTAGTTTTTGCGCATTTTACCGGAGATGTGCGCGGTTACCACGTGACCGTTTTCCAGTTCTACGCGGAACATGGTGTTAGGTAACGTATCAAGTACGGTACCCTGCATTTCAATATTGTCTTCTTTGGCCATCTAATCCTCTGGGGTATCACTACCAAGTTTTGAACCGGCAAGATAATGCCGAAATTCATCAATTAAGTAAAGAATTGTGCGTTTAAAACGCAACAAAACAGTTTCGGCGTATTGCCCAGTCGTCACGGTATAACCGTACGAGAAGCGCATTCGTAAAGGGGAGGCGACGGATAAACGCAAGGACGTTATCTGGTGCGAAGGATTCCCAAACGGCGGCGGGGCAACAGGCTGAACCTACTCTGCGGCACCAATTATAACACTCCTCATCAGAAATGGGCGGAAAACATTTACACCGGAGGCATAAAGAGCGTTCTCGGCACCCAAAAATTCTGCGGCAGCTTCTGCAAACGCATGGCGTCGAGCTTTTCCAGATAATGACGACGTGAAATTTCTTCGGCGCCCAGCGACGCGGTGTGTTCGTTCAGCACCTGGCAATCCACCAGTTGCCCGCCGTTCTGAGCAAATTGATCGCAAAATACCAGCAGGGCAGTTTTGGATGCATTGACCGCGCGACTGAACATTGACTCGCCGCAAAAGAGGGTGCCTTGCGCTACACCGTACATTCCCCCGACCAGTTCGCCGTTATCCCATACTTCGATGGAATGCGCGTGGCCCAGTTCATGTAAACGATGATACGCATCGACAATATCATGGGTTATCCAGGTGCCTTCGAGACGATCGCTGGCGCAGCCTTCGATAACCAACCCGAAGGCATGGTTGAGCGTGACGCGATAGGGGGATTTAGCATGAAAGCGTTTCATGCTGCGGCTCAGGTGAAACTGTGAAGGCAACAGTACCGCACGAGGATCGGGAGACCACCACAGAATGGGGTCTCCTGGGGAGAACCACGGAAAAATACCACGCTGATAGGCCATCAGCAGGCGCGCCGGGCTTAAATCACCGCCAAGCGCCAGCAGCCCATTGGGTTCACGTAACGCTCCCTCTGGCGAAGGGAACGCAATATTATGACGAGAAAGCTGGACCAGGCGCATGACAACGAAACTCCACTACGCGAGTTAGGATCGGTTCAAATATAGTCTACAGACGTTGTTTAAACTGGTAGTAGCGCCCCTGTTTTGCTAACAGCTCTGCGTGACTACCTTGCTCAATAATGTGTCCGTTGTCCATTACAATTATTTGGTCAAAATTCGCCAGTCCGCGCAGACGATGCGTCACCATCAGCACGGTTTTGTTTTTCATGACTTGCGCCAATAAATCAAGGATTTGGCTTTCGGTTGTGGCATCCAGTCCTTCCGTCGGTTCATCAAGCAACATCAGCGGTGCATCGTGCAGCAGCGCACGCGCAACCGCCAGACGACGTAACTCACCACCCGAAAGTTGACGACCGCCTTCACCAAGCCACTCGTTTAAGCCATCGCCTTCGAGCAGTTTTTGCAGCCCGACCTGCTCCAGCATGGCGCCTAATTCACTGTCAGAGGCATTCGGTGATGCCAGCAGCAGGTTGTCGCGAAGCGTCGCGCTGAACAGATGTACGCGCTGCGGGACGACGCTGATAGCCTTACGCAGGGCCGGTTCGCTAAAGTCGGTCAGCGCTGTGTCGTTAAACAGAATTTCACCCAGGCGCGGGTCCCAGGCACGGGTAAGCAGTTGCAGCAGAGTGGATTTACCGCAGCCGGTTCGCCCCAGAATAGCAACGTGCTGGCCCGCCGGAACTGTCAGACTAATGCCATCCAGTGCGTTTTGTGCTAGTCCGTCGTAGGCAAACGTCACCTCTTTAATCTGCACTGCCACAGATTCAGGGGCAGCATCTTGCCGTGAAGTGAACTGAACTTCCGGTTCTTGCTCGGTGATCTGCGTAATGCGTACCGCTGAGGCAATCACCTGGCCGAGATGCTGGAAAGCACCGGTGACCGGGGCGAGGGCTTCAAATGCCGCCAGCGCGCAGAAGACAAACAGCGCAATCAGCGCACCCGGCTGAGTGTTTCCGCCAACACCACCCGACGCCATCCACAGCATCGCGATTACCGCAATCCCGCCAATCAGCATCATCAGTGCCTGGGAAAGGGCCGTCAGTTCAGACTGTCGGCGCTGCGCTTCATGCCAGCTGAGTTCTGTGCTTTCCATCCGAGCACGATAGCGGCGGCTGGCACCAAAAATGGTCAGCTCTGCCTGGCCTTGCAGCCAGGAGGTCAGTTGCTGGCGATAGTCACCGCGCAGACGGGTCAGATTTTCCCCGGTCGATTTTCCCGCGCGATAAAACAGCGGCGGCAGCAGGAGAAGCGTAAGCAACATAATGCCGCCAAGCGTAAGCGCAATAGGCACGTCGAGCACGCAGAGGCCCAGCGTGACGGTGACGATCACCACAAAGGCGCCAACCAGTGGAGAGATGACGCGCAAATAAAGGTGATCCAGTGTATCGACATCGGCGACAACGCGGTTGAGCAATTCGCCCTGACGAAAACGCGCCAGTCCGGCAGGGGAGAGTGGCAGCAGTTTACTGAAGGTGAAAATGCGCAGGTGTTGAAGGACGCGGAAGGTCGCATCGTGGCTGACCAGTCGTTCAAAATAGCGTCCGGCGGTACGGGCAATCGCGGTGCCACGCACGCCTGCAGCGGGCAGCATGTAGTTAAAACTGTAAAGGCCAGCAACACCCGCGACCGCAGAGGCCGACAGGAACCAGCCGGAAAGCGTCAGCAATCCGATGCTTGCCAGAAGGGTAACGATAGCCAGCACAATGCCCAGCGTCAGCATCCATTTATGGCGTTTGTACAGGGCGAGATACGGCAGTAAGGCGCGCATTAAATATCCTCCTGACGATTAGCCAGCAGGGCGGCAAATGGCCCCTCTGCGGCAGCGAGCGTGGCGTAATCACCACTCTCGACGATAAGACCGTTTTCCATTACCCAGATCTGATCCCATTCGGAAATGCCTTCGAGCTGGTGGGTCACCATCAGCGTAGTCTGCAGGCGTGACGCATCATTGAGTGCCTGCATGACGCGCTGTTCGCTGTGGGCATCAAGGCTGGCGGCGGGTTCGTCCAGCAGCATTAATTGGCTCGGATTCAACAACGCGCGCGCCACGGCGATTCGCTGCGCCTGGCCGACGGATAATCCTGCTGCCTGATCGCCCACGACGGTATCGACGCCGTTTGGCAGCATTGGCAGAAACTCGCTGACCCATGCGCGGTCTAGTACCGACTGTAGCTCATCTTCGCGGGCGTCAGGACGCGCCAGCAGCACGTTTTCGCGTAACGTTGAGGCGGGTAGCTGTGGGTTTTGTCCCACCCAACTGAGCTGTTTGCGCCAGGCGTCAGGTTCCAGTAACCGCAGTTCCGTTCCGTTGATCTGCAACGAGCCGGTGTAAGCCATAAATCCGGATAAGGCATTCAGCAACGAGCTTTTCCCTGAACCGCTGATCCCCACCAGAACAACTCTTTGACCCGCTGAGAGCGTGAAGCTAAGCGGTCCGGCCAGCACTTTACCTTCCGGCGATAACACTGAGAAATCTTGTGCATGAACGGTGATCGGTTGTTTGCTGTTGAGCGTGATATCACCACGCTCAGGGTGCGCCAGCGGCGTTTCCAGGAACGTTTTCAGGCTATCAGCGGCACCCACGGCCTGCGCTTTAGCATGATAGAAGGTGCCCAGGTCGCGTAGCGGCTGGAAGAATTCAGGAGCCAGAATCAGCGCCAGGAAACCGGCTGAGAGCGTCACGGCCGTACCGTAGTGGCCAAAATCCAGCGCGCCAAGATAGGAGAAGCCAAAGTAAACCGCGACCAGCGCAATCGACAGAGAGGTGAAGAACTCCAGCACGCCGGAGGAGAGGAACGCCAGTCGCAGCACTTCCATCGTGCGCTGGCGGAAGTCCTGTGACGCGTGACGAATGTTTTCGATTTCCGCTTCACCGCGACCAAACACGCGCAACGTTTCCATTCCGCGCAGACGGTCGAGGAAATGTCCGCTCAGGCGGCCGAGCGCAAGGAAGTTGCGTCGATTTGCATCTGCAGCCCCCATGCCGACCATCGCCATGAACATCGGGATCAGCGGCGCGGTGCCGAGCAGAATCAATGCTGCTACCCAGTTCGACGGGAAAATCGCCAGCACGATCAGCAATGGAACGCAGACTGCCAGCGCCATCTGCGGCAGATAGCGGGCGTAGTAGTCGTGCATATCGTCGATCTGCTCAAGGATCAGCGTCGCCCAGCTTCCGGCAGGTTTACCCTGAATCCAGGCGGGACCCGCGTCCTGGAGCCTGTCCATGACCTGACGGCGGATTTCATAGCGAATCTGCTGTCCCGCGTAAAAGCCCACGCGTTCGCGCAGCCAGACCACCCAGGCGCGCAGCACAAAGATCAACACCAGCACGATAAAGGGCAATAATATTGCCTCGCGCGGAATGTTCTCCATAATCATATGGTTAAGAATGCGGGCCAGCAGCCATGCCTGGGCAACAATCAACAAACCGCTGATAAGACCCAAAACACGGGAAATAGTCAGCCAGCGGCGGGAAATAACGCTTTGCTGTTTTAGCCAGCGAGTTAACTCTTGTTGACGGGTTTTTTCCATTACGCGCTTTGCAGGTGAGTTATAAGAAATTAGACAACCGCATGTTACACGTGGGAAAAAATAAAGGCGACCTGTGGCCGCCTTTATTTACGTTTGTTACTGAGTTGTAAAGATTATTTACTTAATTCAGCCAGTCCGTCGAGGTAGCGTTCTGCATCCAGCGCAGCCATACAGCCGGTGCCCGCAGAGGTGATCGCCTGACGGTAAATATGGTCCATCACGTCGCCCGCAGCAAAGACGCCAGGAATGCTGGTCTGGGTCGCGTTGCCGTGAATACCGGACTGGACTTTGATGTAGCCGTTTTCCAGCTCCAGCTGACCGTCAAAAATGCCAGTATTCGGGCTGTGACCGATAGCCACAAACAGGCCCGCGACTTCCAGAGACTCGATATTGTCGCTGTTCTGCGTATCACGCAGACGCAGACCGGAAACACCCATCTGATCGCCCGTGACTTCTTCCAGCGTACGGTGGGTGTGCAGCACGATATTGCCGCTTTCCACTTTATCCATCAGACGTTTGATGAGGATTTTTTCCGCGCGGAAGGTGTCGCGACGGTGAATCAGGTGCACTTCAGAGGCAATGTTGGCCAGATAAAGTGCTTCTTCAACGGCCGTATTGCCGCCGCCGATGACCGCGACTTTCTGGTTACGGTAGAAGAAACCATCGCAGGTCGCACAGGCAGATACACCGCGGCCTTTGAACGCTTCTTCAGACGGCAGACCGAGGTAACGCGCGGAGGCACCGGTGGCGATAATCAGCGCGTCACAGGTGTATTCGCCGCTGTCACCGGTCAGGCGGAACGGACGGTTCTGCAGATCAACCTTGTTGATGTGGTCGAACAAAATTTCGGTGTCGAATTTGATCGCATGCTCGTGCATACGTTCCATCAGCAGCGGCCCGGTCAGGTCGTTCGGATCGCCTGGCCAGTTTTCTACTTCAGTCGTGGTGGTCAACTGACCGCCTTTTTCCATGCCGGTGATTAATACCGGGTGTAGGTTAGCGCGTGCAGCATAGACCGCTGCGGTGTATCCCGCAGGTCCAGAACCAAGGATTAGCAGCTTACTGTGTTTAGCCGTGCCCATGAGATCCCCATTGTTGTTGGCAGACATTTGCTCGGATTGTAGGGAATTTGTTGCCGTAAAAAAAGAGCGCAGCAATTTTGTAAACGATTTGTGCAATAGGCGAGGGTGATGAACCGCCTTTATTGAGCGTAATAACATCACGTTTTTCATGAAAACGGTTGTTTATACGGCGACAAAATGAGGATTAATCCCCGGTCGCAATGAATAACTGGCACGTTGTACTAAAAAACGATGTTTTGCTTTGACAATCCCCTGCGCTTTTGCGAAAACATTGAAGGAAGAAAAAAAATCCGCGTTAACTGTGTGTCGCATAGACATGCACGCAGGCGCCATTTTTACCGGGTCAGCGAAATCTACGCATGGTGTGGACAGATGCCATGCGTGATGTTGGTGACAGCCTTTTGGCAACGGTCTTCTCACCGTAGAACCCGAATCTGCATCGCATACACACTATAAAACGCGATGTGATAAGCAACGGGTACAGGCTCTGAACAGTGATGTGCACAGGGTCCAGGCAGGAGTAGGGAAGGAATACAGAGAGACAATAATAATGGTAGATAGCAAGAAGCGCCCTGGCAAAGATCTCGACCGTATCGATCGTAACATTCTGAATGAATTGCAAAAGGATGGGCGTATTTCCAACGTCGAGCTTTCAAAACGTGTGGGACTTTCACCGACGCCATGCCTTGAGCGTGTGCGCCGTCTGGAACGACAAGGCTTCATTCAGGGCTATACGGCTCTGTTGAACCCGCATTATCTGGATGCCTCACTTCTGGTTTTTGTTGAGATTACTCTGAATCGTGGCGCACCGGATGTGTTTGAGCAATTTAACACCGCAGTGCAAAAACTTGAAGAAATTCAAGAGTGTCATCTGGTTTCTGGCGATTTCGACTACCTGTTGAAGACCCGCGTACCAGACATGTCAGCCTATCGTAAACTGCTGGGTGAAACCCTGCTGCGACTGCCTGGCGTGAACGACACCCGCACTTACGTGGTGATGGAAGAAGTCAAACAGAGCAATCGTCTGGTTATTAAGACGCGCTAATACGGAACAGGTGCAAAATCAGCGTAATTTGATTACACTCCTGTTAATCCATACAGCAACAGTGCCGGGTATCCCGGCGCTGTTGTCCGTTTTAGCAAACAGGCAGGAAATGCCTGGTACCTGGAGAGCCTTTTTTGAGCCAGGAATATACTGAAGACAAAGAAGTCACTTTAACGAAGTTAAGCAGCGGGCGCCGACTCCTTGAGGCGTTACTGATTCTTGTTGCCCTTTTTGCCGTCTGGTTGATGGCCGCCTTACTCAGCTTTAACCCTTCCGATCCCAGCTGGTCACAAACGGCGTGGCATGAACCTATCCATAATTTGGGTGGTGTGCCCGGCGCATGGCTGGCAGATACGCTATTTTTCGTCTTTGGCGTCATGGCCTACACCATTCCAATCATTATTGTTGGTGGGTGCTGGTTTGCCTGGCGTCATCGTCAAAACGAAGAGTACATCGACTACTTTGCGGTTTCACTTCGTTTGATTGGCGCACTGGCGCTGATCCTGACCTCGTGCGGTCTGGCAGCGATCAACGCCGATGATATCTGGTATTTCGCATCCGGTGGCGTGATTGGCAGCCTGTTGAGCACGGCGCTCAAACCCATGCTCCACAGCAGCGGTGGCACCATCACGCTGCTCTGTATCTGGGCGGCAGGGCTGACACTCTTTACCGGTTGGTCGTGGGTGAGCATCGCTGAAAAACTCGGCGGCTTTATCCTGAATATTCTGACGTTCGCCAGCAATCGCACCCGTCGTGATGATACCTGGGTGGATGAAGACGAATACGAAGATGATGATTATGAAGAAGAGTCGTCATCCGCCAACCGAACCGAATCTCGACGCACGCGCATCATGCGCGGGGCGCTGGCGCGTCGTAAGCGCGTCGCTGAAAAATTCACTAATCCTTTGGCTCGTAAAACCGATGCGGCTCTCTTCTCCGGCAAACGGATGGATGACGAAGAGCTGGTCACTTACAGCACAGGCGGCGTCGCCACCGATCCGGATGACGTGCTGTTCTCTGGCAATCGAGCGATGCCGGGTGATTTCGATGAATACGATCCGCTGTTAAACGGCCATTCTGTGACGGCTCCGGTTGCCGCAGCAGCAATCGCGACGACGGCGACGCAAGCTTACGCTGCGCCCGTTGAGGCCGTGATGTCAGTTGCGCCGGTTCAGACGCCAGAGCCTGCCCTGCAGCAGCCGATGGTTGACTGGCAAACGGCACCTGGCGTTCACACGCCTGAGCCGACTATTGCCCCAGAGCCAGAAAGCTATGTACCGGTGCCGCCGCAGGATCAACAGTGGCAGCAGCCGTATCAGCCTGAGCCAGTTTACGAAGAACAATATGCCGAACCTGAGCAGCCTTATCAGGAATACACCCCTGAACCTGTTTCAGAGCCGCAGATTGAAGTGGAAGAGGTTAAACCTGCTCGTCCGCCGATGTACTATTTTGAAGAAGTGGAAGAGAAACGCGCCCGCGAACGTGAGCAGCTTGCGGCCTGGTATCAGCCAGTGCCTGAGCCTGTGGGGGTTAATCCTGTTACGTCGCCTGCGTTTAGTGCGCCAGATATCGATCCAACAGCGGCCATTGCTCCTGTTGCTGCAAGCGTTAAGCAAGCGACAATTGCTGCGACAGCAACCGCTGCGGCAGCCGCACCGGTGTTTAGTCTGGCCGCCGGTGGAGCACCTCGTCCGCAGGTGAAAGAGGGTATCGGCCCACAATTACCGCGACCAAACCGCGTGCGCGTTCCAACGCGTCGTGAGCTGGCGTCATACGGTATCAAATTGCCTTCTCAGCGTATGGCTGAGGAAAAAGCGCAAGATCCGAATGATATCGATGATGCGGATGAAATGCAGCAGGACGAGCTGGCTCGCCAGTTTGCTGTGCAGCAGCATCAGCGCTACGGCGAAGAATATCAGGACCACTCGCAGCCTGATGTTACTCAGGACGACGAAAACGACGCCGCAGAAGCAGAGCTGGCACGTCAGTTCGCCGCTTCACAGGAACAGCGTTATTCTGGCGAACAGCCAAAAAATGCGAATCCTTTCTCTCTGTCAGATTTTGAATTCTCACCGATGAAAGATTTGGTGGATGACACGCCGAGCGAGCCGCTGTTTACCCCGAGCGTGATGCCGGAAGCAGAGCCACTACGCCCGCAATATGCTCCAGCGCAGCCTCCGCATGTTCCGCAGCCAGTGGCTCCGCAACAGTATGCGCAGCCGGTCGCTGCACCGCAGCAATATGCACAACCGCAGCAGCCTGTCGCTCAGCCGCAGGAAAGCCTGATTCACCCGCTGCTGATGCGCAATGGCGATAGCCGTCCCGTACAACGACCGACTACGCCGCTGCCGTCGCTGGATCTCTTAACCTCTCCGCCGACGGAAGTTGAGCCGGTCGATACCTTTGCACTTGAGCAAATGGCGCGTCTGGTTGAAACACGTCTGGCTGATTTCCGTATTAAAGCGGACGTTGTTAACTACTCTCCTGGTCCGGTGATTACTCGCTTCGAGCTCAATCTGGCGCCGGGTGTTAAAGCCGCGCGTATTTCGAATCTCTCACGTGACCTGGCGCGTTCGCTTTCGACCGTTGCAGTGCGCGTGGTTGAAGTTATTCCGGGCAAGCCGTACGTGGGCCTGGAGTTGCCGAACAAGAAACGTCACACCGTTTATCTGCGTGAAGTGCTGGATAACGCGAAATTCCGCGATAACCCGTCACCTTTAACCGTGGTGCTGGGCAAAGATATCGCGGGTGAGCCTGTCGTCGCAGATCTCGCGAAAATGCCACATCTGCTGGTGGCCGGTACTACCGGTTCTGGTAAATCCGTCGGTGTGAACGCGATGATCCTGAGCATGCTCTACAAAGCGCAGCCTGAAGATGTGCGTTTCATCATGATCGACCCGAAAATGCTGGAGCTCTCCGTCTACGAAGGCATTCCGCATCTGCTCACCGAAGTTGTGACCGACATGAAAGATGCCGCCAACGCCCTGCGCTGGAGCGTCAACGAAATGGAACGCCGCTACAAGCTGATGTCTGCTCTGGGTGTGCGTAACCTCGCCGGTTATAACGACAAGATTGCTGAAGCGGCGCGCATGGGCCGTCCGATTCCGGACCCATACTGGAAGCCGGGCGACAGCATGGATGCTCAGCATCCGGTGCTGGAAAAACTGCCGTACATCGTGGTGCTGGTGGATGAATTCGCCGACCTGATGATGACAGTAGGCAAGAAAGTTGAAGAGCTGATCGCCCGACTGGCACAGAAAGCGCGTGCAGCCGGTATTCACCTGGTGTTGGCGACGCAGCGTCCGTCTGTTGACGTCATCACTGGTCTGATTAAAGCGAACATTCCGACGCGTATCGCGTTCACCGTATCGAGTAAAATCGACTCCCGTACCATCCTCGATCAGGCGGGTGCAGAATCGCTGCTCGGCATGGGTGATATGCTCTATTCCGGCCCGAACTCGACGACGCCGGTGCGCGTTCACGGTGCGTTTGTTCGTGACCAGGAAGTCCACGCCGTCGTGCAGGACTGGAAAGCGCGCGGTCGTCCGCAATACGTAGACGGCATCACTTCCGAGAGCGAAAGCGAAGGCAGTGGTGGCGGTTATGATGGCGCGGAAGAGTTGGACCCGTTATTTGATCAGGCCGTTAACTTTGTGACAGAAAAACGCAAAGCGTCCATTTCCGGCGTACAGCGTCAGTTCCGCATCGGCTACAACCGCGCTGCACGTATTATTGAACAGATGGAAGCGCAGGGCATTGTGAGCGAGCAAGGTCACAACGGTAACCGCGAAGTGCTGGCGCCGCCACCGTTTGAGTAATCCTTCGTCGATTGCAAAGATGGGTAAATCAGCAAAAATTAAGCATTTTCTTCTGTCGCCTGCCTGCGGGCAGGTTCAGAATAGACGGCAGAACCCGATTTCGGGATGACGAATTTTAAGGACTCATAATGAAAAAAATCGCAATTGTCGGAGCACTACTGACCAGCTTTGTCGCCAGCAGCGTCTGGGCCGATGCCGCAAGCGACCTTAAAAGCCGCCTGGATAAAGTCAGCAGCTTCCACGCCAGCTTCACGCAGAAAGTGACGGATGGCAGCGGCAACGCGGTGCAGGAAGGACAGGGCGATCTCTGGGTGAAGCGTCCTAATCTGTTTAACTGGCACATGACTCAGCCGGATGAAAGCATTCTGGTTTCCGACGGTAAAACCCTGTGGTTCTATAACCCGTTTGTTGAACAGGCGACCGCAACGTTGCTGAAAGACGCAACCAGCAATACGCCGTTCATGCTGATCGCCCGCAACCAGACCAGCGACTGGCAGCAGTACAACATTAAACAGAATGGCGATGATTTTGTGCTGACGCCGAAGGGCAATACCGGGAACCTGAAACAGTTCACCATTAACGTGAGCAACAACGGGACTATCAATCAGTTCAGCGCCGTTGAGCAGGACGAGCAGCGCAGCAGCTACCAGCTCAAATCTCAGCAAAATGGCGCGATTGACGCATCGAAATTCACCTTTACCCCGCCGCAGGGCGTAACGGTGGACGACCAACGCAATAAGTAAGAGGCGTGAGTGGGCAACCTGTCGCTCGATTTTTCTGATAATGCGTTTCAACCTCTGGCCGCCCGTATGCGGCCAGAAAATTTAGCGCAGTACATTGGCCAGCAGCATCTGCTGGCTGCCGGGAAACCGTTGCCGCGCGCTATCGAAGCCGGGCATCTGCATTCTATGATCCTGTGGGGACCACCGGGAACCGGTAAAACCACTCTGGCCGAAGTGATTGCTCGCTATGCCAATGCCGACGTCGAGCGTCTTTCAGCCGTCACGTCCGGCGTGAAAGAGATCCGTGAAGCTATCGAGCGCGCCCGCCAGAACCGCAATGCTGGTCGTCGAACCATCCTTTTTGTCGACGAAGTTCATCGTTTCAATAAGAGCCAGCAGGATGCGTTCCTGCCGCACATTGAAGACGGGACCATCTTCTTTATCGGTGCCACCACCGAAAATCCTTCGTTTGAACTCAATTCTGCGCTGCTTTCCCGCGCCCGCGTTTATCTGCTGAAATCACTGACTACGGACGATATTGAGCAGGTCCTCACTCAGGCGATGGAAGACAAGGCGCGCGGCTACGGCGGACAGGACATCGTTCTGCCGGATGATACGCGTCGCGCAATTGCCGAGCTGGTTAACGGTGATGCGCGTCGCGCGTTAAATACGCTGGAAATGATGGCCGATATGGCCGAGCTGGATGAATCCGGTAAGCGCGTATTGAAAGCGGAGTTGCTTACGGAGATTGCCGGTGAGCGCAGTGCGCGATTCGATAACAAAGGCGACCGCTTTTACGATCTCATTTCAGCGTTTCACAAATCCGTGCGCGGCAGTGCGCCCGATGCTGCGCTCTACTGGTATGCACGCATTATTACCGCCGGTGGCGACCCACTATACGTTGCGCGCCGCTGCCTGGCAATCGCGTCGGAAGATGTCGGCAATGCCGATCCGCGCGCGATGCAAGTGGCAATCTCTGCGTGGGACTGTTTTACCCGAGTAGGGCCGTCAGAAGGTGAGCGCGCTATTGCTCAGGCGATTGTCTATCTGGCCTGCGCGCCGAAGAGTAATGCCGTCTACACAGCGTTTAAAGCCGCGATGGCCGATGCGCGCGATCGTCCGGACTATGACGTGCCGGTTCACCTGCGTAATGCCCCGACCAAACTGATGAAAGAAATGGGCTATGGCCAGGAGTATCGCTACGCCCACGATGAGCCGAACGCCTATGCCGCCGGGGAGGAATATTTCCCGCAGGAAATGGCACAAACGCGCTATTATCGCCCGACTAACAGAGGTCTTGAAGGCAAGATTGGCGAAAAGCTCGCCTGGCTTACCGGACAGGATCAAAATAGCCCTATAAAACGCTACCGTTAGCGCGATCGTTGCGGTAATGTTGGCAATGTATCCCTGTGACCGCAGGCTGTGGTCACATTTCCTCTTTTAATTCGATAAGCACAGGATAAGCATGCTCGATCCCAATCTGTTGCGTAACGAGCCAGACGCAGTCGCAGAAAAACTGGCACGCCGGGGCTTTAAGCTGGATGTAGATAAGCTGCGCGCTCTTGAAGAGCGTCGTAAAGTTCTGCAGGTACAAACTGAAAATCTGCAAGCTGAGCGTAACTCTCGATCGAAATCCATCGGCCAGGCGAAAGCACGCGGGGAAGACATTGAGCCATTGCGTCTTGAAGTGAACAAGCTGGGTGAAGAGCTGGATCAGGCGAAAGTTGAACTTGATGCTCTTCAGACCGAAATTCGTGATATCGCGCTGGCGATCCCGAACATTCCTGACAACAGCGTTCCTGTCGGTAAAGACGAAAATGACAACGTTGAAGTGAAGCGCTGGGGCACCCCGCGTGAATTCGATTTCGACGTTCGCGATCATGTTACGCTGGGCGAAATGCATGCGGGTCTGGACTTTGCCGCCGCGGTTAAACTGACCGGTTCTCGCTTTGTGGTAATGAAAGGCCAGATCGCGCATCTGCACCGTGCCCTGGCTCAGTTCATGCTGGATCTGCACACCGAACAGCACGGCTACAGCGAAACTTACGTTCCGTATCTGGTTAACCACGATACGCTGTACGGTACGGGCCAGTTGCCTAAATTTGCTGGCGATCTGTTCCACACTCGTCCGCTGGACGAAGAAGCAGACAGCAGCAACTACGCGTTGATCCCAACTGCAGAAGTGCCGCTGACCAACCTCGTTCGTGATGAAATCATCGACGAAGACGATCTGCCAATCAAACTGACTGCACACTCTCCGTGCTTCCGCTCTGAAGCGGGGTCTTACGGCCGCGATACCCGTGGTCTGATCCGTATGCACCAGTTCGACAAAGTTGAGATGGTTCAGATCGTGCGCCCGGAAGAATCAATGGATGCGCTGGAAGAGATGACCGGTCATGCAGAGAAAGTGCTTGAGCTGCTGGGTCTGCCGTACCGTCGTATGGCGCTGTGCTCTGGTGATATGGGCTTCGGCGCATGCAAAACCTACGATCTGGAAGTGTGGGTCCCGGCGCAGAATACCTACCGTGAGATCTCTTCCTGCTCTAACGTCTGGGATTTCCAGGCGCGCCGTATGCAGGCACGCTGCCGCAGTAAATCTGACAAGAAAACCCGTCTGGTTCATACCCTGAACGGTTCTGGCCTGGCTGTAGGTCGTACGCTGGTTGCGGTGCTGGAAAACTACCAGCAGGCAGACGGTCGTATCGAGATCCCTGAAGTGCTGCGCCCGTACATGAAAGGCCAGCAGTACATCGGTTGATTTGCCTTAAAACAAAAAAGCGCCTGAGGGCGCTTTTTTTATGCCTTCGTTTTGACGCCAGACAATAACTCATCCCTCTAAAGTAGTAATACTCACCTCACTTATTATTAGCATAAAAATCTAGTAACGAAGAAATTCGTTATATAAAAATCTATATAGCGGTGTTATCCGCATCTTAATTTTTTGTGAGCAACCAAAGTGAGTTTCTATGAAAATCAAAGCGCCTGATGCTCTACTGGCTGCCGAGGTGAGTCGTCGCGGGTTAGTGAAAACCACAGCGATTGGCGGTCTCGCTGTTGCCAGCAGCGCGTTCTCCCTGCCTTTTTCACGTATGGCATCGGCGGCTGAAGCTATCGCGCCGCTGACTGCACCTGAAAAAGTGGTCTGGAGCGCCTGTACCGTTAACTGTGGCAGCCGTTGCCCACTGCGTATGCACGTTGTCGATGGCGAAATTAAATATGTCGAAACTGACAACACCGGCGATGATAACTACGAAGGGTTACATCAGGTTCGCGCCTGCCTGCGTGGTCGTTCGATGCGCCGTCGCGTTTACAACCCGGATCGCCTCAAATATCCAATGAAACGCGTGGGCAAACGCGGTGAGGGTAAGTTCGAGAAAATCAGCTGGGAAGAGGCCTTTGATACCATCGCCGGGAACATGCAGCGACTGATCAAAGAGCACGGTAACGAATCCATTTATCTGAACTACGGTACCGGCACGCTCGGTGGCACCATGACGCGCTCCTGGCCACCAGGAAAAACGCTGATCGCCCGTCTGATGAACTGCTGCGGCGGCTACCTCAATCATTACGGTGACTACTCTTCCGCACAGATTGCCGAGGGACTGAACTACACCTACGGCGGCTGGGCAGACGGTAACAGCCCGTCTGACATTGAAAACAGCAAACTGGTGGTTCTGTTCGGTAATAACCCGGGTGAAACGCGCATGAGCGGCGGCGGGGTGACGTACTACCTTGAACAGGCGCGCGCAAAATCTAACGCCCGAATGATCATCGTCGATCCGCGCTACACGGATACCGGTGCCGGACGCGAAGATGAATGGATCCCGATTCGCCCTGGCACCGATGCCGCGTTGGTGAATGCCCTGGCGTGGGTGATGATCACCGAAAACCTCGTCGATCAGCCGTTCCTCGATAAGTACTGCGTCGGTTACGACGAGAAAACCTTGCCAGCCAGCGCACCAGCCAATGGTCACTACAAAGCATACATCCTTGGACAAGGCAGTGATGGCGTAGCCAAAACGCCGCAATGGGCGTCAACGATCACCGGTATTCCTGTTGAACGCATCGTACAACTGGCGCGTGAAATTGGCTCAGCGAAACCGGCCTATATCAGCCAGGGGTGGGGCCCGCAGCGCCACGCGAACGGTGAAATCGCCACCCGCGCAATTTCGATGCTCTCCATTTTAACCGGCAACGTCGGCATCCACGGCGGCAACTCCGGCGCGCGCGAAGGCTCTTATGAAGTGCCGTTCGAACGTATGCCGACGCTGGAAAATCCAGTCCAGACCAGTATCTCCATGTTTATGTGGACCGATGCGATTGAACGCGGCCCAGAAATGACCGCCCTGCGCGACGGTGTGCGCGGGAAAGATAAGCTGGACGTGCCGATTAAGATGATCTGGAACTATGCGGGCAACTGCATTATCAACCAGCACTCGGATATCAACCGCACCCACGACATCCTTCAGGATGACAAAAAATGCGAGATGATAGTGGTGATCGACTGCCACATGACCTCGTCGGCGAAATATGCCGATATTCTGCTGCCGGACTGCACGGCCTCCGAACAGATGGACTTCGCGCTGGATGCCTCTTGCGGCAACATGTCGTATGTCATCTTTACCGACCAGGTGATCAAACCGCGCTTCGAATGTAAAACCATTTACGAGATGACGACAGAATTGGCCAAACGCCTCGGCGTTGAGCAGCAATTCACCGAAGGCCGCACTCAGGAAGGCTGGATGCGTCATCTGCACGAATTGTCCCGTCAGGCGGTCCCAGATTTGCCTGATTTTGACACCTTCCGCAAGCAGGGGATGTTCAAGCAGCGCGATCCGGAAGGGCATCATGTGGCCTACAAAGCCTTCCGCGAAGATCCGCAGGCGAACCCGCTGACCACGCCGTCAGGGAAAATCGAAATCTACTCCGAAGCGTTGGCAAAAATCGCCGCCAGCTGGGAATTGCCGGAAGGTGATGTTATCGATCCACTGCCGATCTACACCCCAGGGTTTGAAAATTATAACGATCCGCTGACGGCGAAATACCCGCTGCAGCTGACCGGTTTCCACTACAAAGCCCGCGTTCACTCCACCTACGGCAACGTCGACGTGCTGAAAGCGTCCTGTCGCCAGGAGATGTGGATGAACCCGATGGATGCGAAAAAACGCGGCATCGCCAACGGTGACCGCATTCGCATCTTCAACGATCGTGGTGAAGTACACATCGAAGCGAAAGTGACACCGCGCATGATGCCTGGTGTGGTCGCGCTGGGGGAAGGGGCCTGGTATAACCCGGATGCGAATCGCATCGACCAGGCAGGCAGCATTAACGTGCTGACCACGCAGCGCCCGTCGCCACTGGCGAAAGGCAACCCGTCCCACACGAACCTTGTTCAGGTTGAAAAGGTATAAGGAGTAACCGATGACTACCCAGTATGGATTTTTCATTGATTCCAGTCGTTGCACCGGTTGCAAAACCTGCGAGCTGGCCTGTAAAGATTACAAAGACTTAACCCCGGACGTCAGCTTCCGTCGTATTTACGAATACGCGGGTGGCGACTGGCAGGAAGACAACGGCGTCTGGAATCAGAACGTGTTTGCTTACTACCTGTCGATTGCCTGTAACCACTGCGAAGATCCGGCCTGCACCAAAGTCTGCCCGAGCGGCGCGATGCATAAGCGTGAAGATGGGTTTGTGGTGGTGGACGAGGATGTCTGCATCGGTTGTCGATACTGCCATATGGCCTGTCCGTACGGTGCGCCGCAGTACAACGCCGCAAAAGGTCACATGACCAAATGCGACGGCTGCCACTCGCGCGTGGCGGATGGCAAAAAACCGATCTGTGTAGAGTCCTGCCCATTACGTGCACTCGATTTTGGTCCGATTGAAGAACTGCGTCAGAAACACGGTCAGCTTGCGGCTGTCGCACCGCTACCGTCTGCGCACTTCACTAAGCCAAGTATCGTCATTAAACCGAATGCCAATAGCCGTCCGACGGGTGATACCACCGGCTATCTGGCTAATCCGAAGGAGGTGTGAGATGGGAAGTGGATGGCATGAATGGCCGTTAATGATTTTCACCGTCTTCGGACAGTGCGTAGCGGGCGGGTTTATCGTCCTGGCGCTGGCTTTGCTCAAGGGGGATTTACGCGCTGAGCAGCAACAGCGTCTGATCCTGAGCATGTTTGGATTGTGGGTGCTGATGGGGATTGGCTTTATTGCCTCGACCCTGCACCTGGGATCGCCACTGCGCGCGTTCAACTCCCTGAACCGTATCGGTGCATCATCGCTCAGTAACGAAATTGCGAGTGGAGCGATCTTCTTTGCTATCGGCGGCCTGGGCTGGCTGCTGGCAGCGTTCAAGAAACTACCGTCCGGGCTACGCGGGGTGTGGCTAATTGTGACTATGGTGCTCGGAGTCGTGTTTGTCTGGATGATGGTGCGCGTTTACAACACCATCGATACCGTTCCAACCTGGTACAGTGTCTGGACGCCGATGAGCTTCTTCCTGACTATGTTTATTGGTGGGCCGCTTTTAGGCTTCCTGTTGCTGCGCGTGTCAGGCGTCGATGGTTGGGCGATGCGCCTGCTGCCTGCAGTTTCGCTGTTGGCGCTAGTCATCAGTGCGATGGTGGCGTTGATGCAGGGCGCTGAGCTGGCGGCTATCCATAGCTCTATTCAGCAAGCCTCTGCGCTGGTACCGGATTACGGTTCGCTGATGGCCTGGCGTATCGGGCTGCTGGTTGCGGCGCTGGCCTGCTGGGTGATCCCGCAGGTGAAAGGTTATCAGCCTGCGGTTCCACTCCTTTCACTGGCCTTTGTGCTGGTGCTGGCAGGGGAGCTGATTGGTCGCGGCGTCTTCTACGGTCTGCATATGACAGTAGGGATGGCAATCGCCAGTTAATTGATCCTTTAGTTATATTAAGCCGGGGCAAATGCTCCGGCTTTTTTATTTTCTATCATGAAATTTTTCTACTGAACGCGAGTATTTATTTGCCTCAGAGATGAATAAAAACAATCAGATAATTATTAAGTATTGTATTGGATGCGTACGGAGGATGAATTTTTTAAATCGACAGAGAACAAATCGTGCGAGGCCGCTAACTGCATGGATTGACTTTGTTTTTGCCGGTGGCATGATGCGCTCGAAATCTTTACTTCCTCACGGTTTTTACCCATGACCACCTATACCCGCCCAGTGCTACTTTTGCTCTGTGGCTTGCTTTTGTTGACCCTGGCGATAGCGGTATTAAATACCCTCGTCCCGCTTTGGCTCGCCCATGAAAACCTCCCGACGTGGCAGGTGGGGATGGTCAGTTCCTCCTATTTTACCGGTAATCTGCTGGGTACTTTGCTGACCGGTAAATTAATCAAACGTTTTGGTTTCAACCGCAGCTATTACCTGGCCTCACTGATTTTTGCGGCCGGTTGTGTTGGGCTGGGCGTGATGATGGGGTTCTGGAGCTGGATGACCTGGCGTTTTATCGCTGGCGTTGGCTGCGCGATGATCTGGGTGGTAGTGGAAAGTGCGCTGATGTGCAGTGGCACGTCCCGCAATCGTGGTCGCCTGCTGGCGGCGTACATGATGGTCTATTACGTGGGGACGGTGCTGGGTCAGTTGATGATCAGCAAACTGCCGACCGATTTAATGAGCGTCCTGCCGTGGGTGACGGGCATGGTGCTGGCAGCGATTCTGCCACTGCTGTTTACCCGGATCGTGAACCAGAGCAGTGAGCATCAGGAAGCGACGCATGTCTGGCCGATGCTCAGATTGCGCCATGCGCGCCTTGGGATCAACGGCTGTATTATTTCCGGGATTGTGTTGGGTTCCCTGTACGGTTTAATGCCGCTTTATCTGAACCATAAAGGCGTCAGTGATTCCAGTATCGGCTTCTGGATGGCGGTGATGGTCAGTGCGGGCATTGTAGGCCAGTGGCCTATTGGTAAGCTGGCTGACAAATTTGGTCGCCTGCTGGTGCTGCGCGTGCAGGTTTTTGTGGTAATCATGGGTTGTCTGGCGATGCTCGGCAGCGCGGCGATGGCACCAGCGCTGTTTATTCTTGGTGCGGCGGGCTTTACGCTTTATCCAGTAGCGATGGCCTGGGCGTGTGAAAAAGTCGAACACCACCAACTGGTCGCGATGAATCAGGCTCTGCTACTGAGCTACACCATCGGCAGCCTGCTGGGCCCGACGTTTACTGCCATGCTGATGCAGAGCTATTCCGACAATCTGCTGTTTATCATGATCGCCAGCGTGTCGTTTATCTATCTCCTGATGCTGCTGCGCAAAGCAGGAGAGCATCCAACGCCAGTGGCACACGCCTGATACAAAAAAGCCCGGTGCAGATGCCCGGGCTTTTGCTTAGTACATCACCTTGTGACCGTACTGTTCGAGAATACCTTTCACGCGTTCCATCGTCTCTTTCTTCGGCGGCTTCACGCCGTCAAGCTTGTACTCTTCGCCCATTGCCACCCATTTGTGTTTGCCCAGCTCGTGGTAGGGCAGGAGCTCGATTTTCTCGACGTTGCCCATGTCGCGGGTAAATTCACCGAGGCGATGCGCAGAGTCGTCATCGTCTGACCAGCCCGGGACAACCACATAGCGGATCCAGACGTTGATATTTTTATTGGCCAGGTAACGGCAAAACTCAAGCGTACGATGGTTCGACACGCCGACCAGGTTCTGGTGGATTTCATCGTTCATCTGTTTCAGATCGAGCATTACCAGATCCGTCACTTCGAGCAGTTCATCAATCACTGGATCGTAGCGACGCACAAAGCCGTTGGTATCGAGACAGGTGTGGATGCCTTCTTTGCGACAGGCGCGGAACCAGTCGCGGACAAATTCGGCCTGCAGGATGGCTTCGCCGCCTGACGCTGTGACGCCGCCGCCGGACGCATTCATAAAGTGGCGATAGGTCACCACTTCTTTCATGAGTTCTTCAACGGTGACCTCTTTGCCGCCGTGCGTATCCCAGGTGTCGCGGTTGTGACAGTACAGGCAGCGCATCAGGCAGCCCTGGAAGAAGGTGATAAAGCGGATGCCTGGGCCATCGACAGTGCCACAGGATTCAAAGGAGTGAATGCGACCAATAGTTGACATTGCGGTGATATCTCCAGATTCGGCCCGTCCGGGGCCTGTTTATGTGCATAGCTCATCGGCTATGTCGAGTCTGTTTTGGCTGTTATCCATTAATTATATAGACAGCGGCCAAAAGAGACTGGTTTGGAGAAGGTGTTAAAAAGGCCCCACTGATGTGGAGCCTTTATTGTACGCTTTTTACTGCGTGATTTCAGTCAATTCCAGTTAGATGGATTGAGTGAAAGTACGGGTGATAACGTCCTGCTGCTGTTCTTTAGTCAGGGAGTTAAAACGCACTGCGTAGCCAGATACGCGGATGGTCAGCTGCGGATATTTTTCCGGGTTTTCCATCGCGTCGAGCAGCATTTCACGGTTCATCACGTTCACGTTCAAGTGCTGACCACCTTCGATGGTAGATTCGTGATGGAAGTAACCGTCCATCAGACCTGCCAGGTTGGTTTTACGCACTTCGTCGTCTTTACCCAGCGCATTTGGAACGATAGAGAAGGTATAAGAGATACCATCTTTCGCGTAAGCAAACGGCAGTTTAGCAACGGAAGTCAGAGAGGCAACAGCACCTTTCTGGTCACGACCGTGCATTGGGTTAGCACCTGGACCGAATGGTGCGCCAGCGCGACGACCGTCTGGGGTGTTACCGGTTTTCTTACCGTACACAACGTTAGAAGTGATGGTCAGAACAGACTGAGTCGGGATAGCGTTGCGGTAGGTAGTCAGTTTCTGAATTTTCTTCATGAAACGTTCAACCAGGTCAACGGCCATGTCATCTACACGAGAGTCGTTGTTACCAAACTGCGGATATTCGCCTTCGATTTCGAAGTCAGTCGCCAGACCATCTTCGTCACGAATTGGTTTAACTTTCGCATATTTGATTGCAGACAGGGAGTCAGCTGCAACGGACAGACCTGCGATACCACATGCCATAGTGCGAACCACGTCACGGTCGTGCAGAGCCATCAGAGAGGCTTCGTAGCTGTACTTGTCGTGCATGTAGTGGATGATGTTCAGGGCGGTGACATACTGCTTAGCCAGCCAGTCCATGAAGTGATCCATACGATCCATGACTTCGTCGAATTTCAGAACGTCGCCTTTGATTGGTTCAGATTTAGGACCAACCTGGATTTTCAGTTTTTCATCAACGCCGCCGTTGATTGCATACAGCATGGTTTTCGCGAGGTTAGCGCGAGCACCGAAGAACTGCATTTGCTTACCAACAACCATTGGGCTTACGCAGCAAGCGATAGCGTAGTCGTCGTTGTTGAAGTCAGGACGCATCAGATCATCGTTCTCGTACTGCAGAGAAGAGGTATCGATGGAGACTTTAGCCGCGAATTTCTTGAAGTTCAGTGGCAGTTTTTCTGACCACAGAACAGTGATGTTCGGTTCCGGAGACGGGCCCATAGTGTACAGGGTGTTCAGGAAACGGAAGCTGTTTTTGGTTACCAGTGTACGGCCGTCAACGCCCATACCGCCGATAGATTCAGTTGCCCAGATTGGGTCACCGGAGAACAGCTCATCGTATTCTGGAGTACGCAGGAAGCGAACCATACGCAGTTTCATGACCAGGTGGTCAATCATTTCCTGTGCGTCTTGCTCGGTAATTTTGCCAGCTTTGATGTCACGTTCGATGTAAGCATCCAGGAAGGTGGATACGCGACCAAAGGACATTGCTGCGCCGTTCTGAGATTTAACCGCAGCCAGGTAGCCGAAGTAAGTCCACTGGATAGCTTCCTGAGCGTTGGTAGCCGGACCAGAGATATCGCAGCCATATTTAGCAGCCATCTCTTTGATCTGACCCAGCGCACGGTGCTGTTCAGAGATCTCTTCACGCAGACGGATAGTCGCTTCCAGGTTTACGCCGTTTTCCAGGTCAGATTGCAGTGACAGGAACTGTGCGTATTTGTCTTTCAGCAGGAAGTCGATACCGTACAGTGCAACGCGACGGTAGTCACCGATGATACGGCCACGGCCATACGCATCTGGCAGACCGGTCAGAACACCGGATTTACGGCAGTTCAGGATGTCTTTGGTGTAAACATCAAAAACGCCCTGGTTGTGAGTTTTGCGGTATTCGCTGAAGATTTTTTTCAGCATTGGGTCCAGTTCGCGATCGTACGCTTTGCAGGAACCTTCAACCATTTTGATGCCACCGAACGGGATAATCGCACGTTTCAGTGGTTTTTCAGTCTGCAGACCAACGATTTTCTCAAGCGCTTTGTTGATGTAGCCAGCGTCGTGAGAAGTGATGGTAGAGGCAACGGAAGTATCGAAATCAACTGGCGCGTGAGTGCGGTTTTCCAGTTTAACGCCTTCCATGACATTGTCCCACAGCTTGGTTGTTGCATCAGTAGCACCAGCCAGGAAGGATTCGTCACCTTCATATGGGGTATAGTTTTTCTGAATGAAGTCACGTACGTTGACTTCTTTCTGCCAGTCACCCTTCGCAAAACCTTCCCAGGCTGTGGCTAACTTTTCATTAAGCTCGGACATGTGATACCTACCTTCTTAAGTGGATTTTTCTTTACTGCCTGAGAAACCATCAATGATGATTGTCGCCACGCAGGTAAATGACCCAGTATGTCAACCCAACCAGCAGACCCCCACCGATAATGTTCCCAATAGTGACAGGGATCAGGTTATCTGTGATGAAGTTCATAATAGTCAGGTGAGAGAAACTTTCCGGGGTTGAACCGACTGCAGTCCAAAACTCCGGGCTCGCAAAGTTGCGGATTACGATACCCATCGGGATCATAAACATGTTTGCGATACTGTGCTCAAAGCCGCTGGCAACGAACATGGCAACCGGCAGAACCATAATCATGGCTTTGTCCATCAGGCTGCGTCCGGAGTAGCTCATCCAGACCGCCAGGCAGACCATCAGGTTTGCGAGGATGCCGAGAGCGACGGCTTCGATAAAGGTGTGGTGCATTTTGTGGTCAGCGGTTTGCAGGACATTCAATCCCCAGCCACCGTTGGCAGTCATATACTCGCCAGATAACCACATAAGCAGAACAAAGAGCAAACAGCCAATCAGGTTGCCAACGTAGACATTAATCCAGTTGCGCGCCAGCTGACCCCAGGTGATTCTTCCGCTCGCTTTAGCCACTACGATAAGCACCGTTGAAGTAAAGAGGTCGGCGCCGCAAATGACGCACAGAATCAAGCCCAGTGAGAAACAGATACCGCCAATCAGTTTCGCAATACCGAAAGGCATTGCAGCAGTACCGGTGGTAGCAGTGATGTAGAAGACGAAGGCGATGGAGATGAACACACCAGCGGTGATCGCCAGATAGAACGTCGTCATCGGGTGTTTCGTTGCTTTATAGACACCCGCTTCTTCGGCAACTTTGGCCATCGCAGCGGGGAGTATTAGATCAAAAGGGTTGTCAGCTTTCACACTAACTCTCTCTTTATTAAGTCGGCGACGAGATACTAACAAAGCATTATAGAAGAGAAATTGACATAGATCATATCTCGCCTGGCTTATAGGCCCGCAAAGCGCATGGTTTTGCAACAAATGCGGAGTAAGTTATTGATTATCCGTATATAAATAAATTTTAAAAGTTATGAAAAGAGTTGAATTATTTCCTTGAAGCTCTCCCAAAGCAGTTAATTAAAATGGAGTAATTGCCCTAAAAAGTAACAGTAAAGCCCAAGTAAACATAATTATATTTACTTGCATTTAACTTTATTATTACAAGCAATATTCATTGCAAAAGAAATAAAAAAACGGGGCAATGAAATTGCCCCGTAATATAGCCCAGACAGATCGGTACGCCTACTGTCTGTAGTGTTATGTGCGCTTATTTTGACCAGTATGCCGACTTAGCGCGCTGCAGCTTCTCGTAAGCCTTCAGCAGTGACTGATGCGCCGGGAAGGCTTTCAAATCACTATCCACAGCCTGCAGGCCGTAGAATGGTGCTTCACCGCTCAGGGCTGCACTTGCGGCTTCGACGGCATCTGCACCGTACATGCGCACGAAGGCATTGAGGTATTGCAACGGCTGGCGATCTTCTTCCTGAGACAATAGCAGCAACGTTTGCAGGCAGCGGTAATAATTAGCACGCTCTGGGCTGAATACTGACTGATTGTACTCGATGGTCCATTCAGTCCAGGCCAGGGCCTGATCCAGATCGCCACCGGCCAGCGCCAGCATGGATTTCAGCTCGCCTACACGCAGGGTGTACCAGCCGTTATCTTTACCGGTTGCCAGGCCCAGCAGTTCGCGTACACGGGTCAGATCGTCGTGGCCTTCGTCGTCCAGTTGGGCGATCAGGTTCAGATAATCTTCTTTTTCCCACTCGCTGCCAGGCAGCGCCAGCAGCGTTTCACGCAGGTGGCTACCCATGCTGTTGTTCGCCAGCCACAGATCTTCTGCCGGATAAATGTCGGACATGCCAGGCACGATAATGCGGCACGCGTAGACGCTCAGATGCTCGTAATCCGCGATGTACACTTCTTTATCTTCCGCTTTGAAGATAGCCATCAGCGTCGCGAACTCTTCTTCCGTGGTGCCAGAGAAACTCCAGTCAACGAACGGATAATCAGCGTCCTGCTTGAACATATCCCAGGAGATCAAACCGCTGGAATCGATGAAGTGGGTTTCGAGGTTGGTATGCTCGCCCACTTCTTCGTCGTCGAAGGTCGGTGGAGTAAAGACGTCGAGATCTTTCAGGCTACGGCCCTGAAGTAACTCGGTCACAGTTCGTTCCAGCGCCACGCCGAAGTCCGGGTGCGCACCAAACGAGGCGAAGCAGGTCCCGTTCGCTGGGTTGAACAGCACCACGCAGATAACCGGGTATTTGCCGCCCAGAGAACCGTCGTAAGCAAAGATTGGGAAACCTTCTGCTTCGAGTTTAGCGATGGATTCCACTACACCCGGGTAGCGGGCCAGCACGTCGCTCGGGATTTCCGGCAGGCTGATGGACTCCGCAATAATACGGTTTTTAATATGACGCTCAAACACCTCGGACAGGCCCTGAACACGGGCTTCGTTGCGGGTGTTTCCGGCGGACATGCCGTTAGACACGTACAGGTTACCGACGATATTCATCGGAATATAGACGGTCTGATCGTCAGACTGGCGGGTGAACGGCAGGGCGCAAATACCACGTTCGTCGTTGCCGGACTGCAGATCCACCAGCATCCCGGCGGTCAGTTCATTGTCAGGGTCGTAGAACTTACGCAGACGTGTATCGAGAATGCCTTCTGGCAGTTCGTCATCTTCCGTCAGCGGGAACCACTTTTCGTTCGGGTAGTGTACGAACGGGCCGTTGGCGATGGTATCGCCCAGCCAGAAATCGGCGAAGAAATAGTTGGTGGACAGGCGCTCAAAATACTCACCCAGGGCAGAAGCGAGAGCCGCTTTTTTGGTGGCGCCTTTACCGTTGGTAAAGCACAGCGCACAGTCGGTGTCGCGAATATGCACGGACCAGACGTGGGGAACCGGGTTAAGCCAGGAGGCTTCTTCGATGTTAAAACCCAGGTCGGTCAGTTTTTGCTGGAAGCGAGCGATGGAATCTTCCAGTGCGGCGTCTTTGCCGGGGATAAATGTTTGAGTCATGGCGATCACTTTTATCGTACGTAAAGCGCGCAATGATACGGGTTTTGCGTGACAGGCGCTATCTTCGCGAGGACAACGGCGAAAATAAAAGACTCAGCTATGCTTAACAGCAGTAACTTACTGTTAAGGCGAATAAAAATGAAAGCGTTCGATCTTCACCGGATGGCATTAGATAAAGTACCGATGGAGTTTTTAGGCGAAGTGGCGTTGCGCAGTCTCTACACCTTTATTCTGGTCTTTCTGTTTCTCAAAATCACCGGACGGCGCGGCGTGCGCCAGATGTCGCTGTTTGAGGTGCTGATCATCCTCACCCTCGGTTCAGCGGCGGGTGACGTGGCCTTTTATGATGACGTGCCGATGATTCCGGTGCTGATCGTGTTTGTCACCCTGGGATTGCTGTATCGCCTGGTGATGTGGCTGATGTCGAAAAGTGAAAAAATCGAGGATCTGCTGGAAGGGAAACCGGTGGTGATCGTCGAACAAGGTCAGTTGGCCTGGGAGAAAGTCCGCAGCGCAAACATGACCGAATTTGAGTTTTTTATGGAGCTGCGCTTAAACAGCGTGGAGCAGCTGGGGCAGGTGCGACTGGCGATCATGGAAACCAACGGCCAGATCAGCGTGTATTACTACGATGATGCCGACGTAAAGCCCGGTCTGTGTATTTTGCCTGATGAATACGTTGAGCGATTTACCACCGTTCCCGAAGCGGGGCAGTACGCCTGTCGACGCTGTAGCCATGTGATCGCGATGCAGCCAGGCGATCATCAACTCTGTCCTCGCTGCGCGAATCCAGTATGGACTAAGGTGAGCCGGGCAAAACGCATCACCTGACAGCCAATTTGTCGGTTTTGTGACAACGCGCTGGCAGAATGTTTTGTGTGAGCGGGGACACATTTTCTTAGGTCTCAGTTTTAGACATTGCGGCGCGTGTCACTGAATGATAAAACCGATATCCACAGTTATAACTTATGAATTTAAGCGTGGTGAGGGTAAATGGCTCAGGTCTTTAATTTCAGTTCAGGTCCGGCAATGCTACCGGCGGATGTGCTTAAACAAGCTCAACAAGAGCTTTGCGACTGGCAGGGTCTTGGGACGTCGGTGATGGAAATCAGCCACCGTGGAAAAGAGTTTATCCAGGTCGCCGAAGAGGCAGAAACGGATTTTCGCGATCTGCTGAATATCCCCTCGAACTACAAAGTATTGTTCTGTCACGGCGGTGGGCGCGGTCAGTTTGCGGGTATCCCGCTGAACTTGCTGGGCGATAAAACGACTGCAGATTACGTGGATGCCGGTTACTGGGCGGCCAGTGCGGTAAAAGAAGCCAAAAAATACTGCACCCCGAATGTCATTGACGCGAAAATTACCGTCGATGGCCTGCGTGGCGTCACACCGATGAATGAATGGCAGCTGTCAGACAATGCAGCGTACCTTCATTACTGCCCGAACGAAACCATCGACGGGATCGCCATTCACGAAGCGCCGAACTTTGGCGACAACGTGGTGGTGACCGCCGATCTCTCTTCGACTATTCTCTCTGGCCCGCTGGATGTCAGCCGCTACGGCGTGATTTATGCTGGTGCGCAGAAAAACATCGGCCCGGCCGGGCTGACGCTGGTAATTGTCCGCGACGATCTGCTGGGCAAAGCGCACCAGGCCTGTCCGTCGATTCTGGACTACACCGTCCTGAACGATAACGACTCCATGTTCAACACCCCGCCGACTTTCGCCTGGTATCTTTCTGGTCTGGTCTTTAAATGGCTGAAGAAAAATGGCGGTGTAGCGCAGATGGACAAGATCAACCAGCAGAAATCAACCCTGCTGTATAGCGTGATTGACGGCAGCGATTTCTATCGCAACGACGTAGCCAAAGCGAACCGTTCACGCATGAACGTGCCGTTCCAGCTGGCAGACAGCAATCTCGACAAACTGTTCCTCGAAGAGTCCTTCGCTGCGGGCCTGCACGCGCTGAAAGGCCACCGCGTTGTCGGCGGTATGCGTGCTTCTATTTATAATGCAATGCCGCTGGAAGGCGTCAAAGCGCTGACTGATTTTATGGTCGACTTCGAACGTCGCCACGGTTAATAGTGCGATTTTTCACCCCCGTAGCCCGGCTTCGGGGTTTTTATTATGTTGATTTGAGAGTTAAGTTTTCATGGAATCCCTGACGTTACAACCGATCGCGCGTGTAGATGGCACCATCAATCTGCCTGGTTCAAAAAGTGTCTCCAACCGCGCACTGCTGCTGGCTGCGCTGGCCAACGGCACCACTGTCCTTACTAATCTGTTGGATAGCGATGACGTTCGCCACATGCTGAATGCGCTGAAAGCGTTAGGCGTTCAGTACACTCTCTCAGCCGATCGTACGCGTTGTGAAGTGTCGGGAAATGGCGGAGCGCTACAATCCGCTGAAGAGCTTGAACTGTTTCTCGGCAACGCGGGGACGGCAATGCGCCCACTGGCGGCTGCACTGTGTCTTGGCAGCAACAATATTGTGCTAACCGGCGAGCCACGCATGAAAGAGCGCCCGATCGGTCATCTGGTGGATGCCCTGCGTCAGGGCGGTGCGCAGATTGATTATCTGGAGCAAGAAAACTATCCGCCACTGCGTCTTCGCGGTGGATTTACCGGCGGTGAAGTGGCTGTCGATGGCAGCGTTTCCAGCCAGTTCCTGACGGCGCTGCTGATGACGGCACCGCTGGCTCCGCAGGATACGGTTATCACCATCAAAGGCGAGCTGGTTTCTAAACCTTATATTGATATCACGCTGCACCTGATGAAGACGTTTGGCGTTGAGGTTGAAAACCAGGCGTACCAGCGCTTTGTGGTACGCGGTGGTCAGCAATATCAGTCTCCGGGCAACTATCTTGTCGAAGGCGATGCGTCATCTGCATCTTACTTCCTTGCCGCGGGTGCAATTAAAGGCGGTACCGTTAAAGTCACCGGTATCGGCCGTAACAGCGTTCAGGGTGATATTCGTTTTGCTGACGTACTGGAAAAAATGGGCGCAGTTATCACCTGGGGAGACGATTTCATCTCCTGCACACACGGTGAACTGAATGCCATTGATATGGACATGAACCATATCCCTGATGCGGCGATGACCATTGCCACGGCAGCGCTGTTTGCCAAAGGTACCACTACGCTGCGCAATATATACAACTGGCGCGTGAAAGAGACCGATCGCCTGTTTGCGATGGCAACGGAACTGCGCAAAGTGGGCGCCGAAGTGGAAGAGGGCGAAGACTACATTCGCGTGACACCGCCGGCCAAATTGCAGGTTGCTGAAATTGGCACATACAACGATCACCGCATGGCGATGTGTTTCTCGCTGGTGGCGCTGTCTGATACGCCTGTGACCATTCTTGACCCGAAATGCACCGCGAAAACTTTCCCGGATTATTTCGAACAGCTGGCGCGCATCAGTACGCTCGCATGATAAAACCCTGCCGCATCAACGGGTGCGGCATTTACTTACGCTTCCTGACGTTGTTCCCGCCCATTTCTTCTACACTCTGCTTCATTAATTCCGTAATTTGCACGCAAAGATAACAGTTGCGCACTTTGGCGCGTATAATGCGCGGCGTTCATGTTGACGGTATGCCTTAATGAAGGAGAAAAAGATGACGGCAGTTGCCCCGGTAATCACGATTGATGGGCCAAGTGGCGCAGGGAAAGGGACTCTGTGTAAAGCGATGGCGGAAGCCTTGCAATGGCATCTTTTAGACTCGGGAGCAATCTATCGCGTACTGGCGTTAGCGGCGCTTCATCATCATGTGGATGTGGCTTCTGAAGAGGCGCTGGTTCCATTGGCTGCGCATCTTGATGTCCGCTTCGTCTCGACTAATGGCAACCTGGAAGTCATTCTTGAAGGGGAAGACGTGAGCGGTGAAATCCGCACCCAGGAAGTCGCGAATGCTGCCTCTCAGGTGGCTGCGTTCCCGCGCGTTCGTGAAGCATTATTACGTCGTCAGCGCGCGTTCCGTGACGCACCAGGTCTAATTGCGGACGGTCGTGATATGGGAACCGTGGTGTTTCCTGACGCGCCAGTGAAAATTTTCCTTGACGCCTCCTCCGAAGAACGCGCACAACGTCGTATGCTTCAGTTGCAGGAAAAAGGCTTTAGTGTTAACTTTGATCGCCTTTTATCCGAGATAAAAGAGCGCGATGACCGCGATCGTAATCGTGCTGTAGCCCCACTTGTTCCGGCAGACGATGCTTTAGTGCTCGATTCTACCCGATTAACTATTGAGCAAGTGATTGAAAAAGCGTTACAATACGCGCGCCAGAAATTGGCACTCGCTTAACCGCGACAGATTTGAAGTACCCCGCTGCAATGGATTGACGGTGGGTATGTGAAACAACCCCATCCGGCATGGAGCCAGGTGGACGTTATATTAACCTGAAGATTAAACATGACTGAATCTTTTGCTCAACTATTTGAAGAATCCTTAAAAACAATCGAAACCCGTCCGGGTTCCATCGTTCGTGGTGTTGTTGTTGCTATCGACAAAGATATCGTACTGGTTGACGCCGGTCTGAAATCTGAGTCTGCCATTCCGGCAGAGCAGTTCAAAAACGCCCAGGGCGAACTGGAAATCCAGGTTGGTGACGAAGTTGACGTTGCACTGGATGCAGTAGAAGACGGCTTCGGTGAAACTCTGCTGTCCCGTGAGAAAGCTAAACGTCACGAAGCTTGGATCACGCTGGAAAAAGCTTACGAAGAAGCTGAAACTGTAGTCGGTGTTATCAACGGCAAAGTTAAAGGTGGCTTCACTGTTGAGCTGAACGGTATTCGCGCGTTCCTGCCAGGTTCTCTGGTAGACGTTCGTCCGGTTCGCGACACTCTGCACCTCGAAGGCAAAGAGCTTGAGTTCAAAGTTATCAAGCTTGACCAGAAGCGTAACAACGTTGTTGTTTCTCGTCGTGCCGTTATCGAATCTGAGAACAGCGCAGAACGCGATCAGCTGCTGGAAAACCTCCAGGAAGGCATGGAAGTTAAAGGTATCGTTAAGAACCTCACTGACTACGGTGCATTCGTTGATCTGGGTGGCGTTGATGGCCTGCTGCACATCACCGACATGGCGTGGAAACGCGTTAAACACCCAAGCGAAATCGTGAACGTTGGCGACGAAATCACTGTTAAAGTGCTGAAGTTCGACCGCGAGCGTACTCGTGTATCCCTGGGCCTGAAACAGCTGGGCGAAGATCCATGGGTCGCTATCGCTAAGCGTTACCCAGAAGGTACTCGTCTGACTGGCCGCGTGACCAACCTGACCGACTACGGCTGCTTCGTTGAAATCGAAGAAGGCGTTGAAGGCCTGGTGCACGTTTCCGAAATGGACTGGACCAACAAAAACATCCACCCATCCAAAGTTGTTAACGTTGGTGATGTAGTGGAAGTGATGGTTCTGGATATCGACGAAGAACGTCGTCGTATCTCCCTGGGCCTGAAGCAGTGCAAAAACAACCCATGGCAGCAGTTCGCGGAAACCCATAACAAGGGCGACCGTGTTGAAGGTAAAATCAAGTCTATCACTGACTTCGGTATCTTCATCGGCCTGGACGGCGGCATCGATGGCCTGGTTCACCTGTCTGACATCTCCTGGAACGTTACAGGCGAAGAAGCAGTACGTGAATACAAAAAAGGCGACGAAATCGCTGCAGTTGTTCTGCAGGTTGACGCAGAACGTGAACGTATCTCCCTGGGCGTTAAACAGCTCGCAGAAGATCCGTTCAACAACTGGGTTGCACTGAACAAGAAAGGCGCAATCGTAAACGGTAAAGTGACTGCAGTTGACGCTAAAGGCGCAACCGTAGAACTGGCTGACGGCGTTGAAGGTTACCTGCGCGCTTCTGAAGCTTCACGTGACCGCGTTGAAGATGCAACTCTGGTTCTGAGCGTTGGCGACGACGTTGAAGCTAAATTCACCGGTGTTGACCGTAAGAACCGTGCAATCAGCCTGTCTGTTCGTGCTAAAGACGAAGCTGATGAGAAAGATGCAATCGCAACTGTTAACAAACAGGAAGATGCAGGTTTCTCTAACAACGCAATGGCTGAAGCTTTCAAAGCAGCTAAAGGCGAGTAATTTCAAGTGCTCTACATCATTTGAACGGTAACAAGGCAACGAGCCTGTGAATCCCCAGGAGCCGACTTAAGTCAGTGACTGGGGTGAAGAGGCGAAGTTAACGTAGTGACCGCTCGAAGGATGACGAGCAGACTTGACAGATTGCAGGATTCGTTCTGTAATCAATAACAAAGGGCGGCTACGGCCGCCCTTGTTTAATAAGCTGTTCAGCTAATTGGTTTGAAGGAACCGGAGGAATCATGACCAAGTCAGAATTGATTGAAAGACTTGCCAGCCAACAATCGCACATCCCAGCAAAAGCAGTGGAAGATGCAGTGAAAGAGATGCTAGAGCATATGGCCTCGACTCTTGCACAGGGCGAGCGCATTGAAATCCGCGGTTTCGGTAGTTTCTCTCTGCATTATCGTGCACCACGAACCGGGCGTAACCCGAAGACTGGCGATAAAGTTGACCTGGAAGGCAAATACGTTCCGCACTTTAAGCCGGGTAAAGAACTGCGCGATCGCGCCAACATTTACGGAAACTGAGTTCAGCCTACGGGTGAAACTGGGTTATCTAAAAAAAGCACCTTCGGGTGCTTTTTTTATACATTGAATTCAGAAAGCTGAAGCGGCGCTGCATTTCATCATTTTAGTTGCAGCAAGCTGGTACATTCTCTCCAGCAGTGGCCGTAAACTCACTTTTTCCTGGCTGACGCCCTAATATTCCCACTGCACACTCTCTTAGAACAGGGAGGTGTATATGGGATTACCTGCAATCAGTGCATGTCTTATCACGGCCATTTTACCGTTGGTATGGCTGCCTTCGTTACCAAATCTGTCAACGGTCTGGGTGTGCATCGCGGTTGGCGTTCTACTTGGATTACAAAGACTTCTTTGCTTACGTTATGCGGGCCTATGGCTGGTGTTCTTTGCTTGGGGTGTATTAGCCGCCCTGGAATCCACCTGGCCCATGCAAAATATGACGAACGCGCCGCAGCAAGCAGAAATACTTATCACAGCCACCGATGGGGCAACTACCCATCAGGGTAAAATTGTAAGGCTAAATGGGAAACCCTGGTATTCGACCACCGGCGTAACGCTTTACGGTCAATATCTGCCGCAGGCAGTGTGTCCTGGACAGCGCTGGACAATGTTACTGCGTCTTAGGGCGATTCATGGTGAGCTCAACGATGGCGGTTTTGATTCTCAGCGCTATGCGCTGGCCTCACATCAGCCGTTGACCGGACGGTTTACCCATGCGGAAGTGTTAGACGCAAGCTGTGGTTTGCGGGCGCAATATCTTTCTTCACTGACCACGACGCTCACCCAATACACGTGGGGAACCGTTATTCTCGGACTGGGGATGGGGGAACGGTTGGCGGTCACGCAAGAGGTCAAAAAGCTGATGCGTGAAACCGGCACATTGCACCTGATGGCGATTTCAGGTTTGCATATTGCTCTCGCGGCGTCGATCGTTTGGCTCATCGTTAGGGGGATTCAATTTTTACTTCCGACTGACTGCATTGGTTGGCGTGTACCGCTATTGTCAGGAGTCTGTTTTGCGGCGTTTTACGCCTGGCTTACAGGGATGCAACCTCCCGCATTACGAACCGTGGTCTCTCTTGCGGCACTCGCGTCGCTGCGCCTGAGTGGGCGGCAGTGGTCGCCCTGGCAAGTGTGGTTGTGTTGCGTCGCGTCTATTCTGGTTGTTGATCCTCTGGCGGTACTGTCGCAAAGCCTGGCCTTGTCGGCATTCGCCGTTGCCACGCTGATTTTCTGGTATCAGTGGCTGCCATTGCCTCAGTGGCCTGTTCCCCGTTGGATCAAACCGCTGGTGGCGCTGCTGCATTTGCAGGTAGGGATGCTGTTTTTGCTCTTGCCGCTACAGGTCAGCATTTTTCACGGCATGAGCATCTCGTCTCTGGTCGCCAATCTCTTTGCGGTACCGCTTGTCACGTTTATCTCCGTACCGCTGATCCTGGCTGGCATGCTGTTGCATCTGTGTGAACTGACATTACTGGAAGCGAAGGTCTGGTTTCTGGCTGATAAATCACTGGATGTGCTCTTTTGGCTTTTAAAAGAACTACCGGATGGGTGGATGGATATTGATGAGCGCTGGCAGCTCGTGACCTGTCTTCCCTGGTTTGCGATTATTGCCTGGCGTTTACGCGCCTGGAAGTCGATTCCGGCTGTGTGTATCGCGGGTAGCGTATTGCTGACATTTCCCTTATGGCGTCCTCTCAAAACCGAAGGCTGGACGCTGCACATGCTGGACATTGGCCAGGGGCTGGCAATGGCTATTGAGCGCCACGGAAAAGTCATTATGTACGATACCGGGCTTGCCTGGCCTGGCGGTGACAGCGCAAAGCAGCACATTATTCCCTGGCTGCGCTGGCATCATCTGACACCGGAAGGGGTCATTATCAGCCATGAACATATGGACCATATTGGCGGGCTAAGCTCGTTACAGGATACGTGGCCAAAAATGTGGATAAAAAGCCCGTTAGGATGGGCAGGGCATCAGCCCTGTTTTCGCGGTCAGCGCTGGCAGTGGCAGGGATTGACCTTCACGGTCCACTGGCCGCTAAAAGAGTATCAGGCTCAGGGGAATAACCATTCCTGCGTGGTGAAAATCGACGATGGCGAGTTCAGCGTGCTACTCACCGGTGATATTGAGGCGAAGGCAGAGCAGTTGATGTTAAGTCATCACTGGCAGGCGCTAACGTCTACACTTATCCAGGTGCCGCATCATGGGAGTAACACCTCATCATCGCAGGCGTTGGTACAGCGTGTTGAAGGGAAGATCGCTTTGGCCTCAGCGGCGCGTTACAACGCATGGCATTTCCCGTCCGTAAAAGTGAGCAGACGCTATAAAAAGGAGGGCTATTCTTGGTTCGATACACCGCAATCGGGACAAATCTCGGTACGTTTTTCGCCACATGGCTGGCAAATCCTGCGCTTACGAGATCAAATTTTACCTCGTTGGTATCATCAGTGGTTTGGCGCGCCCGTAGATAACGGGTAGAATATGCGGCTATTTCAACAAATGCTGGTTTTTTGAATGCATAACGACAAAGATCTCTCCACGTGGCAGACCTTCCGCCGACTCTGGCCGATGATTGCACCCTTTAAAACAGGTCTGATCGTGGCGGGTGTCGCGTTAATCCTCAACGCAGCAAGCGATACCTTCATGCTATCGCTCCTCAAACCGTTACTGGATGACGGTTTTGGTAAAACGGATCGCTCAGTGTTGCTATGGATGCCTCTGGTGGTTATCGGACTGATGATCTTACGCGGCGTCACCAGCTATATCTCCAGCTACTGCATTTCGTGGGTGTCGGGCAAAGTGGTAATGACCATGCGCCGCCGACTGTTCAGCCACATGATGGGCATGCCGGTCTCCTTTTTTGACAAGCAGTCCACCGGGACCTTGCTGTCGCGCATCACCTACGATTCTGAGCAAGTCGCGTCGTCCTCTTCCAGCGCCCTGATTACCGTGGTGCGTGAAGGTGCGTCGATTATCGGCCTGTTCATCATGATGTTCTATTACAGCTGGCAGCTGTCAATCATTCTGATTGTGCTGGCACCGATTGTGTCGATCGCTATCCGTGTGGTATCTAAGCGTTTCCGTAACATCAGCAAAAACATGCAGAACACGATGGGGCAGGTGACCACCAGTGCCGAGCAGATGCTGAAAGGCCATAAAGAAGTATTGATCTTTGGCGGTCAGGACGTCGAAACAAAACGCTTTGATAAAGTCAGCAACAAAATGCGTCTGCAGGGGATGAAAATGGTTTCGGCCTCTTCCATCTCCGATCCGATCATTCAGCTGATTGCCTCTCTGGCGCTGGCATTTGTGCTCTATGCTGCAAGCTTCCCAAGCGTCATGGAGACATTAACTGCAGGTACTATTACCGTCGTCTTCTCTTCAATGATTGCGCTGATGCGTCCGCTGAAATCACTGACCAACGTCAACGCGCAGTTCCAGCGTGGTATGGCGGCCTGTCAGACGCTGTTCAGTATTCTGGATACCGAGCAGGAAAAAGACGAAGGTAAACGCGTAATTGAGCGCGCTAATGGCGATGTAGAATTCCGCAATGTCACCTTCACCTATCCTGGTCGTGAAACGCCTGCCCTGCGCAATATCAGCCTGAACATCCCGGCGGGTAAAACGGTGGCACTGGTAGGGCGTTCCGGTTCCGGTAAATCAACCATCGCCAGCCTGATGACGCGTTTCTACGATATCGACGAAGGCGAAATCCTGTTGGATGGTCACGACTTACGCGAATACACCCTACAGTCGCTGCGTAACCAGGTGGCGCTGGTTTCTCAAAACGTGCATCTGTTTAACGATACTGTTGCCAACAACATCGCCTATGCGCGTACGGAAGAGTACAGCCGCGAGGCGATCGAGAACGCAGCACGTATGGCTTACGCGATGGATTTCATCAACAAAATGGACAACGGTCTTGATACGGTCATTGGCGAAAACGGCGTGCTGCTTTCCGGCGGACAGCGTCAGCGTATTGCGATTGCCCGTGCGCTGCTGCGTGACAGCCCGATTCTGATCCTTGATGAAGCCACCTCAGCGCTGGATACCGAATCTGAACGCGCAATTCAGTCGGCGCTGGACGAATTGCAGAAAAACCGTACCTCACTGGTGATTGCACACCGTCTGTCGACTATCGAGCAGGCGGATGAAATCGTGGTGGTGGAAGACGGCTTGATCGTAGAGCGCGGAAGCCATGCGGATCTTATCGAGCACCGTGGCGTTTACGCTCAGCTCCATAAAATGCAGTTTGGCGCATGATTGCACGCATCTGGTCCGGGGAATCTCCGCTCTGGCTGCTGCTGTTGCCGCTCTCCTGGCTATACGGTCTGGTGAGCGGCATCATTCGTTTGAGCTATCGTCTGGGGCTTAAAAAAACCTGGCGAGCGCCGGTGCCGGTTGTGGTTGTGGGAAATCTCACCGCCGGAGGCAACGGTAAAACCCCTGTTGTCATTTGGCTGGTGGAACAACTGACCAAACGCGGCATTCGCGTAGGTGTTGTTTCACGGGGTTATGGTGGAAAAGCCGAAAAGTATCCCTTGCTCCTGACGGCGGACACCACCACGGAGCAAGCCGGAGATGAACCGGTGCTGATTTTCCAGCGCACCGGGGCGCCCGTCGCCGTTTCTCCTGTTCGCAGCGAAGCCGTTCAGTCTCTACTGGCAGCACATCCGCTGCAAATCATTATCACCGATGATGGCTTACAGCATTACGCCCTGGCGCGTGATAAAGAGATCGTGGTGATTGATGGTGAGCGGCGCTTCGGCAATGGCTGGTGGCTTCCCGCTGGGCCAATGCGCGAGCGGGCATCCCGCCTGCGTTCCGTTGATGCGGTGATTGTGAACGGCGGTGAAGCACAGCGCGGCGAAATACCGATGACATTAACGCCTGGCCAGGCAGTGAATCTCCTGACGGGTGAGCATCGGGACATTACAGCGCTGCCAGCGCTGGTCGCTATGGCCGGTATCGGTCATCCTCCGCGCTTTTTTGCCACGTTAGAACAGGGCGGAGCCCGGCTTGAAAACCGAATTCCTCTCGCCGACCATCAAGCGCTGAGTCTGGAAAGCGTTGAGCCTTTGGCTGCACCTCACCAGAATCTGATCATGACTGAAAAAGACGCTGTTAAATGCCGCGCGTTTGCCAAATCCAACTGGTGGTATTTGCCCGTTGATGCACAGCTCAGCGGCGAACAGCCCGAACACTTGCTCCAGGAACTGATGGCGCTGGTGCGCTAGGTCGAATGCGGTTCTGGTAGCGTGATGACTGACAGGAAAACGCATGTCTCTACCGCAACTCTCACTTAGCGCCGCTCGTCATCTGCATCTCTATGCGCAGGGGCTGCTGAAAAAGCCCCGCCGTCGCGCACAGCCTGCCGATATTCTCTCCGCCATTCAGCGCATGTCGCTGCTGCAAATAGACACCATTAATATCGTTGCCCGCAGTCCCTACCTGGTGCTTTTTAGCCGCCTGGGGAATTACCCTGCGCAGTGGCTGGATGACGCTCTGAGCCAGGGTCAGCTCATGGAATACTGGGCGCATGAAGCCTGTTTCTTGCCACGCACTGATTTCGGACTGGTACGCCATCGGATGCTCGCGCCTGAAAAAATGGGCTGGAAGTACAAGCAGGAGTGGATGCACCAAAATGCTGAGGAAATCGAACAGCTGATTGCCCATATTCACGATAACGGCCCGGTTCGCTCAGCGGATTTTGAACATCCGCGTAAAGGCACCAGCGGCTGGTGGGAGTGGAAACCGCACAAGCGCCATCTGGAAGGGCTGTTTACTTCAGGGAAAGTGATGGTGGTGGAGCGGCGTAATTTCCAGCGCGTTTACGATCTCACCCATAGGGTGATGCCGCACTGGGACGACGAGCGCGATCTACTGAATCAAGCTGCAGCTGAAGAGGTCATGCTGGAAAACAGCGCCCGTAGCCTGGGGATTTTCCGCGCGCAATGGCTGGCCGATTACTATCGCCTGCGCCAGCCTGCGCTGAAACCCTTACTCGAAAGGTGGCAAGAAAATCATCGCGTAATGCGCGTTGAGGTCGAGCGGCTGGGTGAAATGTGGCTCCATGCGGATCTCTTCCCGCTGGTGCCACAGGCACAGGAAGATAAGCTGACCGCGTCGCACAGCGCGGTGTTATCACCCTTTGATCCCGTGGTCTGGGACCGCAAACGCGCCGAGCAGCTGTTTGATTTCACCTATCGTCTGGAATGCTACACCCCCGCGCCAAAACGCCAGTTTGGCTATTTTGTCCTGCCGCTGCTGCATAAAGGGCGGTTGGTCGGGCGGATGGACGCGAAAATGCACCGTAAAACCGGCGTACTGGAAGTGATTGCGTTGTATCTGGAAGAGGGCGTGAAGGTTAGTGCGACGCTGGAAAAAGGGCTGACCGCAGCACTCAATGAATTTGCTGTCTGGCAGGGTGCCCGGCAGATAACGCTGGCACGATTGCCGGATGGGGTGTTTAACGGCTGTCGGAGTGGCTGGGAAATAGACATAGCCTGAAAAAGGAATGTGGTAAGCTTTAGCGATTACTGATACGGAGGAACTATGGATCACCGTTTACTTGAAATCATTGCCTGCCCGGTGTGCAACGGCAAACTGTATTACAGCCAGGATAAGCAAGAGCTGATTTGCAAACTGGATAACCTGGCATTCCCGTTTCGTGACGGCATTCCCGTCTTGCTGGAAACCGAAGCCCGTACGCTGGCGGCAGAAGAGAGCAGACCATGAGTTTTGTTGTCATCATTCCGGCACGTTTCGCATCGACCCGTTTGCCCGGCAAACCGCTGGTCGATATCAATGGCAAGCCGATGATTGTCCACGTGCTCGACCGGGCGCGTGAATCCGGTGCCGATCGCGTTATCGTTGCCACAGATCATGAAGACGTCGCGCGCGCGGTCGAAGCCGCGGGCGGCGAAGTGTGTATGACTCGCGCCGATCACCAGTCGGGCACTGAACGCCTGGCCGAAGTCGTTGAGAAATGCGGTTTCAGCGATGACACGGTGATCGTCAACGTGCAGGGCGACGAGCCGATGATCCCGGCGGTGATTATCCGTCAGGTCGCGGAAAACCTCGCCCAGCGCAAAGTGGGAATGGCGACGCTGGCCGTGCCGATCCACCACGCGGAAGAGGCGTTTAATCCCAATGCCGTGAAAGTGGTGATGGACGCGGAAGGTTACGCGCTCTATTTCTCCCGTGCGACTATCCCGTGGGATCGCGATCGATTTGCGCAGTCTAAAGAGACCATTGGCGATACGTTCCTGCGTCATCTGGGTATTTACGGCTACCGTGCAGGCTTTATCCGCCGCTACGTGACCTGGGCGCCAAGCCCGCTGGAGCACATTGAGATGCTCGAGCAGTTGCGCGTGCTGTGGTATGGCGAAAAGATCCATGTGGCAGTGGCCCATGAAGTGCCTGGAACCGGCGTGGATACTCAGGAAGATCTCGAACGCGTCCGCGCAGAACTGAAATAACGTCATCTCCCGCATCCCCTCGTTCGGGGGGATGTTTTTTGGCCTCGCTTTATCTCATTTTTCTTCTCTCTAATTGATCTCATAAGGTGACATCCAACCGTCATACGCTCATTATGAAAGCAGTAGTTTTGATGGGGGTAATCTCATATGGAACAATTGCGTGCTGAGCTGAGCCACCTGCTGGGAGAAGCACTCAGTCGGGTCGAGTGCGTGAGCGAGAAGGCGGACACGTCGCTGTGGTCGCTGTATGACAGCAACGGAAACCCGATGCCGTTAATGGCAAGAAGCTTTTCATCACCGGGCGTCGCCCGACAGCTGGCGTGGAAAATGTCCATGCTGGCGCGAAGCGGCACGGTACGAATGCCTACCGTTTATGGCGTTATGACCCACGAAGAACATCCTGGCCCCGATGTCCTGCTGATTGAGCGCCTGCGCGGTGTGCCGGTCGAAGCCCCGGCACGAACGCCGGACCGCTGGGAACAGCTTAAAGACCAGATCGTAGAAGGATTGCTCTCGTGGCACCGTCAGGACAGCAAGGGACTGGTGGGACCGGTCGACAGCACCCAGGAAAACCTCTGGCCGCTCTGGTATCGTCAACGGGTGGAAGTGCTCTGGGGAACGCTGAACCAGTTCAGTAATACCGGGCTGACGATGCAGGATAAGCGTATTCTGTTCCGCACACGTGAATGCCTGCCCGCGATGTTTGAGGGTTTTAATGATAACTGCGTGCTCATTCACGGTAATTTCACGTTGCGCAGCATGCTGAAGGATGCCCGTAGCGACCAGCTTCTGGCAATGGTAGGGCCGGGCATTATGCTGTGGGCACCCCGCGAATATGAACTGTTCCGCTTAGGTGAAAGCGTGCTGGCAGAAAGCTTAATGTGGCATTATCTACAGCGAGCGCCAGTCTCAGAATCCTTCCTCTGGCGTCGCTGGCTGTATCTCTTGTGGGATGAAGTCGCGCAGCTGGTGAATACTGGACGGTTTAACCGCACGAACTTCGACATGGCCGCGAAATCACTCCTGCCCTGGCTCGCCTGACGAGCCTTTAAGCCATTGCCAGAGCCGTCCAAGCGTTTCGTAACCGACCCGATCGCTGTGCATTAACCATGCAGGCGACGGGATCGCGCGCTCCCACGGATTGAGCGGTGCGTCGATGGCCAGCTGATTCGCTGGCGCGGGTAGCGGATGTAATCCTGCATGTTCAAAGAAAATCATCGCGCGCGGAAGATGTGAGGCGGAAGTCACCAGCAGGAACGGGGCATCGCCGATCGCCTGTTTAACCGCAGCAGCTTCTTCTTCCGTGTCTTTTGGATTGTCGAGAGTGATAATCGCAGAGCGCGGCACGCCAAGGGACTCCGCCACTCTTGCTCCTGCTTCAGCCGTGCTGACAGGGTTCGTTTTGGCTGCGGCTCCCGTGAATATCATTTTCGAACCCGGATTAGCCAGCCACAGCCGAATGCCTTCGTTGAGGCGCGGTAAACTGTTGTTGATCAGGTTTGAACTCGGGGCCCATTTATCGTCCCAGGTGTAACCGCCACCCAGCACCACGATATACGCCACTTTCTGATTTCCTTGCCACGTCGGGTACTTATCTTCAATAGGGCGCAATAACCCATCCGCCACCGGTTGCAGGCTTAACAGCAGCAGCACCAGCCAACCCGTCGTAATGACGATTTTACCGCTGCGTTGAAAACGGGTGAACCAGACCAGCAGTAGCCCGAATGCAATAAACATCAGCAGGAGAGGGAGGGGAAGTATCATCCCTCCAATGATTTTCTTTAGGGTAAAAAGCATCCTTTTTGGTTCCTTTTTTAACCATACAGCAGGTGATTACACGCGATATTACACCAGAGAGGTTCATTCTCCGCGCGGGTGTGACAAAATAGCGGTTTTGCTGCTAGCGGATGGAACTCTCCCAATGCGGGATCGCAATTTTGATGACATCGCGGAAAAGTTTTCGCGGAACATTTACGGCACCACCAAAGGGCAGTTGCGTCAGACGATCCTGTGGCAGGATCTCGACACCGTGCTCGCCACCTTTGGTGACCGAAAGTTGCGGGTTCTGGATGCGGGCGGCGGTGAAGGCCAGACCGCCATTTTGATGGCGCAGCGTGGTCATCACGTCACGCTTTGCGATCTCTCTTCAGAAATGGTCGAACGTGCGAAGCGCGCGGCAGAAGAGAAAGGTGTGAGCGACAACATGCATTTTATACATTGCGCCGCTCAGGACATTGCGCAGCATTTGGAATCTCAGGTTGATCTGATATTGTCTCATGCTGTGCTGGAGTGGGTTGCCGAGCCGCACGAGATGCTAAAAACCCTGTGGTCTGTGCTCACACCCGGCGGCGCATTGTCGCTGATGTTCTACAATGCTAACGGCCTGCTGATGCGTAACGTACTGGTGGGCAATTTCGGCTATGTACAACAGGGCATGTATAAAAAGAAACGGCGCACGCTTTCGCCGGATTTCCCCCGCGATCCGCAGCAGGTTTATGGCTGGCTGGAAGAGATGGGCTGGGAAATTACCGGGAAAACGGGCGTCAGGGTGTTTCATGATTATCTGCGCGATAAACAAAAACAGCACGACTGTCTTGACGCGTTAACAGAAATAGAAACGCGGTATTGCCGTCAGGAACCCTTTATCAGTCTTGGGCGATACATTCACGTCATCGCGCGCAAGCCGCAGAAGCAAGGATAATTTATGAGTGAATTTTCCCAGACAGTCCCCGAACTGGTTGCCTGGGCCAGGAAAAACGATTTCTCCATCTCGCTGCCGGTAGACAGACTCTCATTCCTGCTGGCAGTTGCCACGCTGAACGGCGAACGTCTGGATGGAGAAATGAGCGAGGGTGAACTGGTGGACGCGTTCCGCCATGTCAGTGATGCGTTTGAGCAAACCAGCGAAACCATTAGCGTGCGTGCCAACAACGCAATCAACGAGATGGTACGTCAACGTCTGCTGAACCGCTTTACCAGCGAGCAGGCGGAAGGAAACGCCATCTATCGTCTGACGCCTTTGGGCATCGGCATTACCGACTATTACATCCGCCAGCGAGAATTTTCTACGCTGCGCCTCTCTATGCAGCTGTCGATTGTGGCGGGCGAACTGAAACGAGCGGCCGATGCGGCGGATGAAAATGGCGATGAATTCCACTGGCATCGCAATGTCTACGCCCCGCTGAAGTACTCGGTGGCTGAAATTTTCGACAGTATCGATCTGACCCAGCGTCTGATGGATGAACAGCAGCAGCAGGTGAAAGATGATATCGCGCAGCTGCTGAATAAAGACTGGCGGGCAGCGATCTCCAGCTGTGAGCTGTTGCTGTCAGAAACCTCCGGGACGCTGCGTGAACTGCAGGACACGCTGGAAGCCGCGGGGGATAAACTTCAGGCAAACCTGTTGCGCATTCAGGACGCTACGCTGGCCCATGACGATCTGCATTTTGTTGATCGTCTGGTCTTTGACTTGCAAAGCAAACTCGACCGTATTATCAGCTGGGGACAGCAATCAATCGACCTGTGGATCGGCTATGACCGCCACGTGCATAAATTCATCCGTACGGCGATCGACATGGATAAAAACCGCGTGTTTGCCCAACGTCTGCGCCAGTCAGTACAAAATTATTTCGATGCGCCGTGGGCGCTGACCTATGCCAACGCCGATCGTCTGCTGGATATGCGCGACGAAGAGATGGCGCTGCGCGACGAAGAGGTCACCGGTGAACTGCCGCCGGATCTGGAGTTTGAAGAATTCAACGAAATTCGTGAGCAACTTGCAGCGATGATCGAAGAACAGCTCGCCGTCTATAAAACCAGACAAGTGCCGCTGGATCTTGGTCTCGTGGTGCGCGACTATCTGGTGCAATACCCGCGTGCGCGCCATTTCGATATTGCCCGCATCGTCGTCGACCAGGCCGTGCGTCTGGGCGTCGCGCAAGCAGATTTCACCGGGCTGCCGCCGAAGTGGCAGCCGATTAACGATTACGGAGCCAAGGTACAGGCGCATGTCATTGACAAATATTGAACAAGTGATGCCAGTTAAGCTGGCCCAGGCGCTGGCAAATCCGTTATTTCCGGCGCTGGACAGCCAGCTGCGTGCCGGTCGTCACATTGGTCTTGACGAGCTGGATAATCACGCTTTTCTGATGGACTTCCAGGAATATCTGGAAGAGTTCTACGCCCGCTATAACGTCGAGCTGATCCGCGCACCTGAAGGTTTCTTCTACCTGCGCCCGCGCTCCACGACGCTGATCCCGCGCTCGGTGCTGTCCGAGCTGGATATGATGGTGGGCAAAATTCTCTGCTATCTCTATCTCAGTCCAGAACGTCTGGCCAATGAAGGCGTCTTCACCCAGCAAGAGTTGTATGACGAATTGTTGAGCCTGGCCGATGAGGGCAAATTGCTCAAACTGGTGAACAACCGTTCCACCGGTTCTGACCTTGACCGTCAGAAGCTCCAGGAAAAAGTACGCTCTTCCCTGAACCGTCTGCGCCGTCTGGGAATGGTCTGGTTTATGGGCCATGACAGCAGCAAATTCCGCATTACCGAATCCGTGTTCCGCTTTGGCGCTGATGTGCGTACTGGCGACGACGCGCGTGAAGCGCAGCTGCGCATGATCCGCGACGGCGAAGCCATGCCGATAGAAAACAATTTGTTGCTCAATGACGAGCATGAAGAAAGCCAGCCGGATAGCGGGGAGGAAGAATAATGATTGAACGCGGTAAATTTCGCTCACTAACGCTGGTTAACTGGAACGGTTTCTTCGCCCGAACCTTCGATCTGGATGAGCTGGTTACGACGCTCTCCGGCGGTAACGGAGCGGGTAAATCCACTACGATGGCGGCGTTTGTCACGGCGCTGATCCCCGATCTGACGCTGCTGCATTTCCGTAACACCACCGAAGCGGGCGCGACAAGCGGTTCCCGCGATAAAGGTCTGCACGGTAAACTGAAAGCGGGCGTCTGTTACTCGGTTCTGGATGTGATCAACTCCCGCCATCAACGCGTGGTGGTCGGCGTACGTTTGCAACAAATTGCGGGCCGTGACCGTAAAGTCGACATCAAACCGTTTGCTATTCAGGGGCTGCCAACCTCGATTCAGCCGACATCTCTGCTGACGGAAACCCTGAACGATCGCCAGGCGCGCGTGCTACCTCTCAATGAGCTGAAAGATAAACTCGAAGCGATTGAAGGCGTTCAATTCAAGCAGTTCAACTCAATTACCGATTACCACTCGCTGATGTTCGATCTGGGCGTTGTCGCGCGTCGTCTGCGCTCTGCGTCGGACCGTAGCAAATACTATCGCCTGATTGAAGCCTCGCTTTACGGCGGGATCTCCAGCGCCATTACCCGCTCTCTGCGCGACTACCTGTTGCCTGAAAACAGCGGCGTGCGAAAAGCCTTCCAGGACATGGAAGCCGCGCTGCGCGAAAACCGCATGACGCTGGAAGCGATTCGGGTCACTCAGTCTGACCGCGATCTGTTCAAACATTTGATCAGCGAAGCGACCAACTACGTGGCGGCGGACTATATGCGCCACGCCAACGAGCGCCGCATCCATCTGGATAAAGCACTGGAGTATCGCCGCGAGTTGTTCACCTCCCGCAAACAGCTAGTGGCTGAGCAGTACAAGCACGTTGAGATGGCCCGCGAACTGGGCGAGCACAACGGTGCGGAAGGCGATCTGGAAGCCGATTATCAGGCCGCCAGCGATCACCTGAATCTGGTGCAAACCGCATTGCGTCAGCAGGAAAAAATCGAGCGCTACGAAGCCGATCTCGATGAGCTGCAGATCCGCCTCGAAGAACAAAATGAAGTGGTGGCCGAAGCCGCCGACATGCAGGAAGAGAAAGAGGCCCGCGCCGAAGCCGCTGAGCTGGAAGTCGATGAGCTGAAAAACCAGCTGGCCGACTACCAGCAAGCGCTGGATGTTCAGCAAACCCGCGCCATCCAGTACACCCAGGCATTACAAGCACTGCAACGCGCGAAAGAGCTGTGCCATCTTCCGGATCTGACGCCGGACAGTGCCGACGAGTGGCTGGAAACCTTCCGCGCCAAAGAACAGGAAGCGACGGAGAAACTACTTTCCCTCGATCAAAAAATGAGTGTCGCGCAAGCCGCGCACAGTCAGTTTGAACAGGCCTATCAGTTGGTCGTGGCGATCAATGGTCCGCTGGCGCGCGGTGATGCCTGGGAAGTGGCGCGCGAATTGCTGCGTGACGGCGTTAATCAGCGCCATCTGGCGGAGCAGGTTCAGCCGCTGCGCATGCGTCTGAACGAGCTGGAACAGCGTCTGCGTGAACAACAGGAGGCCGAGCGTCTTCTGGCGGAGTTCTGCAAACGTCAGGGTAAGCATGTCGATATCGACTCCCTTGAAACCCTGCATCAGGAACTGGAAGCCCGTATCGCCTCGCTGTCCGACAGCGTCTCCAGCGCCAGCGAGCAGCGCATGGTTCTACGCCAGGAGCTGGAACAGCTTCAGTCACGCACTCAGACCTTGCTGAAACGAGCGCCAGTCTGGCTGGCGGCGCTGAGCAGCCTGAACCAACTGAGCGAGCAGTGTGGTGAGGAGTTCGAATCCAGCTCGGAAGTTACCGAATATCTGCAACAGTTGCTTGAGCGCGAGCGCGAAGCCATTGTTGAGCGCGATGAAGTCGGTGCGCGTAAAAATGCTGTCGATGAAGAAATTGAACGTTTAAGTCAGCCTGGCGGTGCGGAAGATGCGCGTCTGAACGCGCTGGCGGAACGTTTTGGCGGCGTACTGTTGTCCGAAATCTACGACGACGTCAGCCTTGAAGATGCGCCGTATTACTCTGCGCTGTATGGCCCATCCCGCCATGCGATCGTCGTTCCAGATTTGTCGCTAATCGCTGAACAGCTGGAAGGGCTTGAAGAATGTCCGGAAGATCTCTATCTGATCGAAGGGGACCCGCAGTCCTTTGATGACAGCGTATTCAGCGTAGACGAACTGGAAAAAGCGGTGGTGGTGAAAGTCGCCGATCGCCAGTGGCGTTATTCTCGCTTCCCGACGCTGCCGATCTTTGGCCGCGCCGCGCGTGAAAACCGCATCGAAAGCCTGCATGCGGAACGTGAAACGCTGTCTGAGCGCTTTGCGACCCTGTCGTTTGACGTGCAGAAAACCCAGCGTTTACACCAGGCGTTCAGCCGCTTTATCGGCAGCCATGTCGCAGTGGCCTTTGAGGCCGATCCTGAAGCCGAAATTCGCAAACTGAACACCCGCCGTGGCGAACTGGAACGCGCGCTGAGCAATCATGAAAATGATAACCAGCAGAGCCGCGTGCAGTTTGAGCAGGCGAAAGAGGGCGTCGCCGCTCTGAACCGTATCTTGCCGCGTCTGAATCTGCTGGGCGACGAAACCCTGGCCGATCGCGTGGATGAAATTCAGGAACGTCTGGATGAAGCGCAAGAAGCCGCGCGCTTTGTGCAGCTGCACGGCAATCAATTGGCGAAACTGGAGCCAGTGCTGTCGGTCCTGCAAAGCGATCCAGAACAGTACGAACAGCTGAAAGAAGATTACGCCTATTCCCAGCAGGTGCAGCGTGATGCGCGCCAGCAGGCGTTTGCGCTGACCGAAGTGGTGCAGCGTCGCGCGCACTTTGGCTACAGCGACTCGGCAGAAATGTTGAGCGGCAACAGCGATTTGAACGAAAAACTGCGCCAGCGTCTTGAGCAGGCGGAAGCGGAACGTAGCCGCAGCCGCGATGCCCTGCGCAGCCACGCGGCACAGCTCGGTCAGTACAATCAGGTGCTGGCGTCACTGAAAAGCTCCTTTGATACCAAAAAAGAACTGCTCACCGATCTGCATAAAGAGCTGCAGGATATCGGCGTTCGTGCGGACAGCGGGGCGGAAGAGCGCGCCCGTATTCGTCGCGACGAACTGCACAGCCAGTTGAGCAATAACCGAACCCGTCGTCATCAGCTGGAAAAAGCCCTGACCCTGTGCGAAGCGGAGATGGATAACCTGACCCGCCGTCTGCGCAAGCTGGAACGCGATTATCACGAAATGCGCGAGCAGGTTGTGACCGCCAAAGCGGGCTGGTGTGCGGTCATGCGTCTGGTGAAAGACAGCGGCGTTGAACGTCGTCTGCACCGTCGTGAGCTGGCGTACCTGTCTGGTGACGAACTGCGTTCGATGTCGGATAAGGCACTGGGTGCACTGCGCCCGGCAGTGGCAGATAACGAGCATCTGCGCGATGTGCTGCGCATGTCTGAAGATCCGAAACGTCCTGAGCGCAAAATTCAGTTCTTCGTGGCGGTTTATCAGCACCTGCGCGAGCGTATTCGTCAGGACATCATCCGTACGGACGATCCGGTCGAAGCGATCGAACAGATGGAAATCGAGCTGGGCCGTCTGACGGAAGAGCTGACCTCTCGCGAGCAGAAGCTAGCGATCAGCTCCCGCAGCGTGGCAAACATTATTCGCAAAACCATCCAGCGTGAGCAGAACCGTATTCGCATGCTCAACCAGGGCCTGCAGAGCGTCTCATTCGGTCAGGTCAACAGCGTGCGTCTGAACGTTAACGTTCGTGAAGCGCATGCCACTCTGCTGGATGTGCTTTCTGAACAGCACGAGCAGCATCAGGACCTGTTTAACAGCAACCGTCTGACCTTCTCGGAAGCGCTGGCGAAGCTCTATCAGCGCCTTAATCCACAGATCGATATGGGGCAACGTACGCCGCAAACCATCGGTGAAGAGCTGCTGGATTACCGTAACTATCTGGAAATGGAAGTTGAGGTTAACCGTGGTTCTGACGGCTGGCTGCGTGCGGAATCCGGCGCGCTGTCTACCGGGGAAGCGATCGGCACCGGGATGTCGATTCTGGTGATGGTTGTCCAGAGCTGGGAAGATGAAGCGCGTCGTCTGCGCGGGAAAGATATTTCTCCGTGCCGTCTGCTGTTCCTCGATGAAGCCGCGCGTCTGGATGCCCGTTCCATCGCCACGCTGTTTGAGTTGTGCGACCGTCTGGATATGCAGCTGATCATCGCTGCACCTGAGAACATCAGCCCGGAAAAAGGTACTACCTATAAGCTGGTGCGTAAGGTGTTCAACAATACGGAACATGTTCACGTCGTCGGGCTGCGCGGTTTTGCCCCGCAGCCGCCAGAGTCGTTACCCGGAACGGCTGACGCTTCCTAAAGCGTTTTGATGAAAAGGGCGGCACACAGGTGCTGCCCTTTTTATTTGCTTAACTTGCGTTCAGGGCTGCGTTATCTTTAAACTTCTTTACATAAGGCAAGGCAGTTGCGTGTATGCCTTTCTATAATGAAGAAAAGCCCCGGTGTTGTGGGCAGGTCGTAAAGCAAACAGGGGGCAAGGGATGTTGCTAAAGAAAATTCAAAGTCGTCAGCTGTCCGCACTCAGTGTGTGCCTGACGTTACTATTCGCTCCACTGTTTAACGCGCAGGCCGATGAGCCTGAAGTGGTTCCGGTCGACAGTTCCGCTACGATGGGGGCTCAGCCAACTGCGCTGCTGCAACCGCTGGAGCAATCTCCCGCGACCGCAATCATGGCCGGGATCAAACCGCTGCCAGCCAATGTTGATACACAGGCGCTGCGCCAGCAGCTGCAATCCGGGCTGCCTTCGGGTTACACACCCGCCTATCTCAATCAGCTGACTTTACTGTATGCCGCGCGCGATATGAAACCGATGTGGGACGATCGTGAGGCGGTGCGTGCCTTCCAGCAGCAGCTGGCGGAAGTCGCTATCGCGGGTTTCCAACCGCAATTTACCGCCTGGGTGGAGCTTCTGACCGATCCGACCGTCACCGGGAATGCGCGCGACGTTGTTCTTTCTGACGCTATGATGGGTTATCTGCATTTTGTGGCGGGGATTCCGGTCAATGGCAACCGCTGGCTGTACAGTGAGAAGCCCTACAAGCTGGCGACACCAGCGCTGTCAGTGATCAACCAGTGGCAAGTGGCGCTGGATAAAGGGACGCTCCCACGCTTTATCGCAAGCCTTGCTCCGGCGCATCCGCAGTATGCCACGATGCACCAGTCGTTACTCCGACTGGTAGCCGATACGCGTCCCTGGCCTCAGCTGAAAAGCACCGCCAGTCTGCGTCCTGGTCAGTGGAGTAGCGATGTCCCGGCGCTGCGTGAAATTCTCCGGCGTTCCGGGGAGTCTGACGCAGGGGCGAAAATCGCGCTGCCGGGTGATGATCCCCAAAGCGTAGTGGTCAGTCCTTCTGCACCTGTCGTGAAGAAGAAATCAGCTGTAACAGCCGACAAACCCGCAGCTTACGATCGTGAACTGGTCGCCGAAGTGAAAGCGTTTCAGGCGGCTCAGGGCCTGGGTGCAGACGGTGTTATTGGGCAGTCAACGCGCGACTGGCTGAATGTTTCTCCTGCGCAGCGTGCTGGTGTGCTGGCGCTGAACATTCAGCGTTTACGTCTGCTGCCAGGGACATTATCGACCGGGATTATGGTTAATATTCCGGCCTATTCGCTGGTCTATTACCAGAATGGAAGCGAAGTGCTGGCCTCGAGAGTTATTGTCGGGCGCCCGGATCGCAAAACGCCAATGATGAGCAGTGCGCTGAATAATGTGGTGGTGAACCCGCCGTGGAACGTACCGCCGACCCTCGCGCGTAAAGACATTCTGCCGAAAGTATGGAATGACCCCGGCTATCTTGAACGTCACGGCTACACAATGATGCGTGGCTGGAACAGCAACCAGCCGATTGACCCGTACCAGGTCGACTGGTCAACGATCACGGCGTCGAATTTGCCTTTCCGCTTCCAGCAAGCGCCGGGTGAGCGTAACTCCTTGGGTCGATACAAGTTCAACATGCCGAGCTCAGATGCCATCTATCTGCACGATACGCCAAACCATAACCTGTTCCAGAAAGACACACGTGCCCTGAGTTCGGGCTGTGTTCGTGTCAATAAAGCCTCTGAACTGGCCAATATGCTGCTGGGTGATGCGGGCTGGAACGACACCCGGATATCCGATGCGCTTAAAGAAGGGAATACACGCTACGTTAATATTCGGCAAAACATTCCCGTCAATCTTTACTATCTGACGGCGTTTGTTGGCGAAGATGGACGGATCCAATATCGTACAGATATTTACAATTACGATCTCACAGCGCGATCCGGCGCACAAATTTTGTCAAAAGCTGAACAATTAATCAGGTAAATGAAGTAGTTCGAGGAAATTGATTGTCGTAAGTTATGGTAGAGAAGGGGGCATATGGCTACAAGCCCCGTCTTTACTGGGGTTGGGTGCCTTGACGCGGGCTGTTCAGGCGGTTAAGGTGCCCTTCGTGCGCTAAGCATATTTACGATAACATTGACCTGTAGACCTGATTATCATGGACAAATTTGACGCTAATCGCCGCAAGCTGCTGGCGCTAGGTGGTGTTGCGCTGGGCGCAGCGGCCATCTTACCGACGCCAGCATTTGCCACCCTCTCGACACCACGTCCGCGTATTTTAACGCTCAACAATCTTCACACCGGTGAGACGTTGAAAGCGGAGTTTTTCGATGGCAGAGGCTATATTCAGGATGAATTAGCAAGACTCAACCATTTTTTCCGCGACTACCGCGCGAATAAAATAAAGACCATCGATCCAGGATTATTTGATCAGCTATTCCGCCTCCAGGGCCTGCTCGGAACCCGCAAGCCGGTGCAACTCGTTTCCGGTTATCGTTCTATTGATACCAATAACGAACTGCGCGCCCATAGCCGTGGGGTAGCTAAAAAAAGCTATCACACGAAAGGACAGGCGATGGATTTCCATATTGAAGGCGTTTCATTAGCCAATATTCGCAAAGCCGCGTTATCTATGCGCGCAGGTGGTGTAGGATATTACCCACGTAGCAACTTTGTGCATATTGATACCGGGCCGACACGGCACTGGTAATAATGAAGGAGCAGTATGAACTATCGTATTATTCCGGTGACTGCGTTCTCCCAGAACTGTTCATTAATCTGGTGTGAACAAACTAAACTGGCCGCGCTTGTCGATCCCGGCGGAGATGCCGAGAAAATCAAGCAGGAAGTCGAGGCGTCCGGCGTGACGCTGATGCAGATTTTGCTGACCCATGGCCATCTTGACCATGTGGGGGCTGCGGCAGAGCTGGCGCAACATTACGGTGTGCCAGTGATTGGACCGGAAAAAGAAGATGAGTTCTGGCTGCAAGGGTTGCCTGCCCAAAGCCGTATGTTTGGCCTTGATGAGTGTCAGCCACTGACGCCCGATCGCTGGTTAAACGAAGGCGAGAGCGTTAATGTCGGAAACGTGACGCTACAGGTATTGCACTGTCCTGGCCATACGCCGGGGCATATCGTCTTCTTTGATGCTCAATCACGCTTGCTCATTTCTGGCGACGTGATTTTCAAAGGTGGCGTAGGACGCAGCGATTTCCCGCGCGGTGACCACGGTCAGCTGATCCAGTCAATTAAGCAGAAGCTATTGCCGTTGGGCGATGACGTGACGTTTATTGCAGGGCATGGCCCGATGTCGACGTTAGGATATGAGCGGGCACATAACCCGTTCCTGCAGGATGAAATGCCTGTCTGGTAAATCCCATTAAAAAAGCCTGCACATTGCAGGCTTTTTTGTAGGTCGGGCAAGCGCAAGCGCCACCCGAAAGACTTTTACAGCACAGCGACAATGGCTTCGCACAGCGGGGCCATGTTGTCTGGCGTCATACCTGCCACGTTCACACGTCCTGAAGCCACAGCGTACACACCAAACTCTTCGCGCAGACGCAGAACTTGTTCTTTAGTCAGGCCGCTGAACGAGAACATCCCGTTTTGTTTGATGATAAAGCTAAAGTCGCGGTCCGCGCCTTTCTCAGCCAGCGTATTCACGAACAGCAGACGCATGCGCTGAATGCGCTGACGCATGTCGTTCAGTTCCTGTTCCCAGATGGCGCGCAGCGCGTCATTGCTCAGGATTGTCGCCACGACAGAAGCGCCGTGCGCCGGTGGGTTAGAGTAGTTGGCGCGAATGACAGATTTCATCTGGCTGAAGGCACGATCAACGGTTTGCTCATCGGCAGCCACCAGCGTACAGGCACCGACGCGCTCATTATACAGACCAAAGTTCTTGGAATAAGAACTCGCCACGATCAGTTCCTGATGAACAGCGGAAAAAGCACGCAGACCTTCAGCATCTTCTTCCAGACCACGTGCGAAGCCCTGATAGGCGAAGTCGAACAGCGGCAGCCAGCCTTTCTCTACGGAGAGTTTCGCCAGTTGTTCCCACTGTTCCAGCGTCGGATCGATACCGGTTGGGTTGTGGCAGCAGCCGTGGAACAGCACTACGTCACCGGCCTGTGCTTCGCTCAGGCTAGCCAGCAGGCCGTCGAAGTCAAGAGTATGGTTCGCCGCGTCATAATAAGCATATTCACGCACTTCCAGACCCGCAGAGTTAAACACGCTCTTGTGGTTTGGCCAGCTCGGATTGCTTACCCAAACGCGTTTCACAGAGGTATTCTTCGCGAGGAAATCCGCTGCGACGCGAAGTGCGCCAGTACCGCCAGGCGTTTGGGCTGTGCGAGCACGTTTATCGCTAATAAGCGTGCTACCTTTTCCAAACAGCAGTTCCTGAGTGCAACGACCAAACTCCGGAATACCGTCGATACCGAGGTAGTTTTTGGTGTTTTCATTTTCCAGCAGATACTGCTCGGCTTTTTTGACGCTGGTCAGAACCGGAGTTTTACCGGTTTCATCTTTATAGACACCAATACCCAGGTTTATTTTTCCAGGGCGGTCATCGGCACGAAACAGATCGGCCAGGCCCAGAATAGGGTCGGCAGGGGCGGCGGTAATGTTCTCAAACATGACGAGGTTCCATTGTGATTACAGAAGTGAAATCCGCTATCAGGTTAACGGTAGATTTACAAAATGCCAACCGTTTGCGACAAAAAGCGTGCGCCTTTTCAAAAGTCGCCATTTTTTACTTCAGCCATAAAAAAAACAGGACCGAAGTCCTGTTTTCTAGGCATTTAGCAGAGAGGGCTGCTTATTAGAACTGGTAAACGATACCCACTGCTGCCTGGTCGTCAGTCGCCAGACCAGCAGATTCAGAGTAAGAGTTGTCGTCCAGCAGGTTGAATTTGTACGCAGCGTACACGTTCATGTTTTTGTTGAAGTAGTACCAGGTACCCACTTCGATGTATTTAACCAGGTCAGCATCGCCACCGTTGAAGGTGCCACGTGCTTTCAGGTCTTTACCTTTGGACTGAACGTAGCCCAGGGATGGACGCAGACCGAAGTCGAACTGGTACTGAACAACCGCTTCGATGTTCTGAGTTTTGTTCGCGAAGTTGTTGTCAGCTTCACGAGTCATGTTTGTGGTTTCAGCGTACTGAACAGCTGCATACACGTTGTTTGCATCGTATTTAGCAGCAGTTGACCATGCTTCAGCACGATCGCCGCCTGCGCTTGCCCAATCAGCAGAGGTGCCAGCTGCAACCTGCTCGTTGGTACGGTCAGCAGTTTCATAACCCGCTGCCAGACCGAAGCCTTCGCCGAAATCATATTGTACAGAAGAGCTGAAGCCGTCGCCGTTACCTTTAGCGCCGTTACCGCCACGACCGATGTTGATCAGCTGGCCGTTGTCATTGTAGGTCGCTGCGATCGCATTGCTGCGGTCGTTTTTACCCTGGTACTGCAAGGCGATAGCCAGGCCATCAACCAGACCGAAGAAGTTGCTGTTACGGTAGGTCAGCAAGCCAGATGCACGGCCGTTCATGAAGTTGTCGGTAGCAACCCAAGAGTCACCGCCCCACTCAACCAGCATATCGGTATAAGCCGCAGCATCGTAGATTGCGCCGTAGTTACGACCGTAATCCAGGGAACCTGCGTCACCGAAGTTCAGGCCAGCGAATGCCAGACGGGTTTTAGTACCCTGTGAACCTTCAGCGTTGGAAGCATCCATGTTGTATTCCCAGTGACCATAACCAGTGATCTGGTCGTTGATCTGGGTTTCACCTTTGAAGCCGATACGGGCATAGGTGGTGTCTTCGTTGCTGGTGTCACCGTTGGTGGTCCAAATGTGTTCGCCTACAGCTTTACCGTAGAAGTCCAGTTTGTTGCCGTTTTTGTTATAGATTTCTGCAGCGTTTGCTGCACCGGCTACCAGCAGAGCAGGGATAACCACTGCCAGAATATTGCGCTTCATCATTATTTATTACCCTCATTGGTTTTTTTATGACACTCGCCACTGCCGTCAATAAATTCTGTCAATAAATATTTCCGGAACTATTGATGAGAGTTTGGTGTCTTTATGTATCTGACAGGCATCTTTCCATTCATATAACCGTTTCGCTAGCCTGAAAGTGCTACAAATATAAAGATTGAGTAACAAAAAGAAATAATGTGTAACTAAATGTGAAATATTGGGAACTTTGTGAAGCACCTCAAATTTCAGAACTGATTGCTGAATTAAACGGCTAACCCATTCCTATATATATGAATTGCTTATGTTTAATTTTGATAAAGGCATTTCATATCAACAGATGTTAAACAACGTGTTTTTTCTTATTGTATACATTAGCCATCCAGAAGGCCGATGTTGTGTCTGTTTTTTGTGCTAAAGCGTTTCAGTAGCATTAGACGCAATAAGAATGCGGTTTATTTTTTGTTCGTAGATGTTTCGTGGAAATAAAACGTAACAGGTGGAATATTTGGCGGGGTTGCAATTGGAAATTACTGACTTTCGGCTGACATAAATTGACAGTGCAGAATAAAATAACGGCCAGCAGTTGCTGGCCGTTATTAATAGTTGCGTTTAGAAACTGGCGTTGCGTGGCGTACGTGGGAACGGAATAACGTCACGCACGTTCTGCACGCCGGTAACGTAGGCAATCAGACGCTCGAAGCCCAGACCAAAACCGGAGTGTGGCACGGTGCCATAACGGCGCAGGTCGCGGTACCAGCTGTAATCGGCTGGATTCAGGCCCATCTCTTCCATACGGGCGTCGAGCACGTCCAGGCGCTCTTCACGCTGGGAACCACCGATAATTTCACCGATGCCAGGGGCGAGAACATCCATTGCAGCAACGGTTTTACCGTCTTCGTTAAGGCGCATGTAGAAGGCCTTAATGTCTTTCGGATAGTTTTTCACGACCACCGGTGCTTTGAAGTGTTTCTCAGCCAGGTAGCGCTCATGCTCGGAAGACAAATCCACACCCCAGTAAACCGGGTTCTCGAATTTCTCTCCGCATTTTTCGAGGATTGCCACCGCATCGGTGTAATCCACCTGTGCGAAGTCTGTAGAGACGAAGCGCTCCAGACGGGCGACCGCATCGCTGTCAACGCGCTCAGCGAAGAATTTCATGTCGTCAGGACGTTCTTCCAGAACCGCTTTGAACACATACTTCAGCATGGCTTCAGCCAGACCCGCTACATCATTCAGATCGGCAAACGCCACTTCAGGCTCCAGCATCCAGAATTCCGCCAGGTGGCGGCTGGTGTTGGAGTTTTCAGCACGGAAGGTTGGGCCGAAGGTGTAGATTTTGGACAGGGCACAAGCGTACGTCTCGCCATTCAGCTGGCCAGATACGGTCAGGAATGCTTCTTTACCGAAGAAGTCCTGGTCGAAATCAACTTTGCCTTCTGGCGTGCGCGGTAAGTTTTCCAGATCCAGCGTCGAAACGCGGAACATCTCTCCAGCACCTTCGGTATCGGATGCGGTAATCAGCGGGGTAGATACCCAGAAGTAGCCCTGCTCGTGGAAGAAACGGTGCAGCGCCTGAGCCAGCGTATGACGTACGCGAGCAACTGCGCCGATCATGTTGGTACGCGGACGCAGGTGAGCCACTTCACGCAGATACTCGATGCTGTGACGTTTTGCCGCCATCGGATAGGTATCCGGATCTTCAACCCAGCCGGTAACTTCTACCGATGTTGCCTGCAGCTCAAAGCTCTGGCCCTGTCCTGGAGACGCAACGACAGTACCGGTCACGATAACGGAACAACCGGTGGTCAGGCGCAGAACTTCGTCATTGTAATTGGGCAGAGAATTATTAATTACGGCCTGTACAGGATCAAAGCAGGAACCGTCATAGACGGCGAGGAAGGAGATGCCAGCTTTAGAATCTCGGCGAGTACGCACCCATCCGCGCACGGTGACTTCTTGGTCAACGGCGACGCGGCCCTGGAGTACGTCGGCTACAGGCACAACGCTCATAATATTCTCTCTGTTAATAGTCGGAAAAAATAGATATTTGTCCGCCCTTATAGGGGGGATATCTATGTTACCTGGCATCCGCCATCAGACAAGCAGATTTCGCAGAGAAAAGAGAAGAAATTAGAAAAAAATGAGACAGGGGGCCGGAAAGCCCCCGTGGAGAGGATTAACTGGCTTTCTTAATCTGTGGCAGATCGAAGGCTTTACGCAGTGCACGCACGAAGGCTTTGTCATGACAGATGGTTTTGCCGGGACTGTCAGAAAGCTTCGCCACCGGCTTGCCGTTACATTCCACCAGTTTAATCACGATATTCAGCGGTTTTACCTGGGGGATATCGCAGGTCAGGCGTGTGCCAATACCAAAGCTCAGGTTAACGCGGGAAGAGAACTGGCGATAAAGATCGACCGCTTTTGAGAGATCTAAATTATCAGAGAAAACCAGCACTTTAGTGAGCGGATCAATGCCCAGCTTTTGATAGTGAGCGATGGCTTTTTCACCCCATTCAACCGGGTCACCGGAATCATGGCGCAGGCCTTGATAGCGGTCGGCAAATTCCGGGCCGAAGTCACGCAGGAAAGCGTCCATCGTAATACAGTCCGTAAGGGCAATACCCAGCTGATCCGGATATTCTTCAAGCCAGGCGGCGAGCGCGGCACGCTGGCTGGTGGCGAGATCGGGGCTGATTTGCTGGTGCGCCTGGAACCATTCGTGGGCCTGGGTGCCCATCGGCGTCAGGTTGCGGCGACGCGCTAAATCGTAATTACTGGTGCCGACAAACCACGGCTCCTGCTGCAAACGTTCAACGATGGCCTGCTGCACTTCGCGAGAGAAACGACGGCGGGTACCGAAATCCATAAGACGAAAACGGGACATATCCACCGATTCCGTCATCCGATTGAAATCAACCAGCTTGCTTTCGAGCGATTCCAGCGCCTGCTCAACGCCCACTTCTGGTGAACGGTAGCGGTGCACAATCTCGCTGATCACCGCCAGCAGTGGCACTTCCCACATGATCACTTCCCGCCACGGCCCGGAAAGGCGAATGTGCAGTCGACCATTATTATTGGTGACGGTGACCTGTTCGGGGTTGTAGCGGAAATCGCGCAGCCAGTCTAAATAGTCGGCTTTAAAGAAGGGGAGGCCAGAGAGCCACTGGTATTCGTCGTCCTGCAGAGTCAGATGCTGCATGGCATCGACCTGTTCACGGATCGTATCAGCGTAAATACCGAGCAAGTCATCACCACGGCAGCGGAATTCAGCCGCTACTTGTACATCATAGTAATGGTGAAAAACGGCTTGCTGCATATGCAGTTTATACGCATCGGTATCCAGCAGTGTATGCAGAACAGGGGAAGCGAATTGAGTCATAGGTGCGCAGTAGCATCCTCTCACGGGAGCGTTTAGTACAATAAACAACTATTGAAACCGCTGGAGTATACCTTGTTTAGCGATTTATTGAACCCCGATCACAACATAAGCTGCCGTTATGGTCGAGTGCATTTTGTGCCTCGTGTTATACAAATGTAGCAAAAATGGGTTTTCTCCCTGAAAAGATGAACATTCTGCGTAGCGCGTTTTGCGCAACAGGAATAGACTGGATTCGTTATTCGACAAACGATGCATAAGGTTTTCTATGACACAACAGCCACAAGCCAAATACCGCCACGACTACCGTGCGCCGGAATACCTGATTAGCGATATCGATCTGACTTTTGACCTGGATGCCACCAAAACCGTTGTTACGGCCATAAGCCAGGTCACACGCCAAAGTGCGACGGCTGTACCGCTGCGCCTCGACGGTGAAGACCTGACGCTGGTCTCCGTGCACGTGAACGACGAAGCGTGGACCGACTATAAAGAAGAAGAGGGTCAGCTGGTCATTAACAATCTGCCAGAGCGTTTCTCCCTGCGCATCGTGACCGAAATCAGCCCTGCGTCCAATACGGCGCTGGAAGGTCTGTATCAATCAGGCGTGGCGCTTTGCACTCAGTGCGAAGCCGAAGGTTTCCGCCATATTACCTGGTATCTGGACCGCCCTGACGTTCTGGCGCGTTTCACCACCAAAATCATTGCCGATAAAAAACTTTATCCGTACCTGCTCTCCAACGGTAACCGCGTCGGGCAGGGCGAGCTGGAAAACGGTCGTCACTGGACCCAATGGCAAGATCCATTCCCAAAACCGTGCTATCTGTTTGCGCTGGTGGCGGGTGATTTCGACGTTCTGCGCGATACCTTCAAAACCCGTTCCGGTCGCGACGTAGCGCTGGAGCTGTTTGTCGATCGCGGCAACCTTGACCGCGCACCGTGGGCAATGACCTCATTAATCAACTCCATGAAGTGGGACGAAGAGCGTTTCGGCCTGGAATACGATCTCGACATCTATATGATCGTTGCCGTCGACTTCTTTAATATGGGCGCGATGGAGAACAAAGGCCTGAACGTCTTTAACTCCAAATACGTGCTGGCGCGTACCGACACTGCGACCGATAAAGACTACCTCGATATCGAACGCGTCATCGGCCACGAGTATTTCCACAACTGGACCGGCAACCGCGTGACCTGCCGCGACTGGTTCCAGTTGAGCCTGAAAGAAGGCCTGACCGTGTTCCGTGACCAGGAGTTCAGCTCCGATTTGGGTTCACGCGCGGTCAATCGCATCAGCAACGTGCGCACCATGCGTGGCCTGCAGTTCGCTGAAGACGCCAGCCCGATGGCGCACCCGATTCGCCCGGACAAAGTGATTGAGATGAACAACTTCTACACCCTGACGGTGTACGAGAAAGGTTCTGAAATCATTCGCATGATCCACACTCTGCTCGGCGAAGAGAACTTCCAGAAAGGAATGCAGCTCTATTTCGAACGTCACGACGGCAGCGCCGCCACCTGCGACGATTTCGTTCAGGCGATGGAAGACGCGTCCAACGTCGATCTGTCCCATTTCCGCCGCTGGTACAGCCAGGCCGGGACGCCGATTGTCACCGTGAAAGATGACTACAATCCAGAAACCGAGCAATACACCCTGACCATCAGCCAGCGCACGCCGCCAACCGCCGAGCAGGAAGAGAAACACCCGCTGCACATTCCGTTCAGCATCGAGCTGTATGACAACGAAGGTAAAGTGATTCCGCTGCAGAAGGGCGGTCATCCGGTGCATCACGTGCTGAATGTGACCCAGGCGGAGCAAACCTTTATCTTTGATAATGTCTACTTCCAGCCGGTTCCGGCGCTGCTGTGCGAATTCTCTGCCCCGGTGAAACTGGAATATAAGTGGAGCGATCAGCAGCTCACCTTCCTGATGCGTCACGCGCGCAACGATTTCTCTCGCTGGGATGCCGCGCAGAGCCTGCTCGCAACCTATATCAAACTGAACGTCAACCGTCATCAGCAGGGACAGCCGCTGTCGCTGCCTGTGCATGTTGCCGATGCGTTCCGCGCGATCCTTTTGGATGAGAAAATCGATCCGGCGCTGGCCGCAGAGATTCTGACTCTGCCATCCGCAAACGAAATCGCCGAGCTGTTCGAGGTTATCGATCCGATCGCGATTACCGCTGTGCGTGAAGCTCTGACCCGTACGCTGGCGACTGAGCTGGCCGACGAGTTCCTGGCAATTTACAACGCCAACAAGCTCGACCAATACCGTGTGGAACACGCCGATATCGGCAAGCGTTCTCTGCGTAATACCTGCCTGCGCTATCTGGCCTTCGGTGACGCGGAACTGGCAAATACGCTGGTCAGCAAGCAGTATCACGACGCCGATAACATGACCGACGCATTGGCAGCTCTGGCGGCAAGCGTGGCGGCTGAGTTGCCGTGCCGCGATACACTGATGCAAGAGTACGATGACAAGTGGCATCAGGATGGTCTGGTTATGGATAAGTGGTTTATTCTGCAATCCACCAGCCCGTCAGCGGATGTTCTTAGCACTGTGCGCAGCCTGCTGAAGCACCGCTCTTTCACCATGAGCAATCCGAACCGCGTGCGTTCTCTGATTGGCGCGTTTGCCAGCAGCAATCCGGCAGCGTTCCATGCAGAAGATGGTAGTGGTTATCAGTTTATGGTGGAAATGCTGACCGAGCTGAACAGCCGCAACCCGCAGGTGGCGTCACGTCTGATTGAGCCGCTGATTCGTTTGAAACGCTATGACGCATCGCGTCAGGCGAAAATGCGTGCTGCGCTGGAACAGTTGAAAGGGCTGGAAAATCTGTCGGGCGATCTGTTCGAGAAGATTAGTAAGGCGCTGGCCTGACAGAAGCGCCCGGTGGCGCTTCGGGGTAAATGCAAAACGGCAACGCATGTTGCCGTTTTTTATGTTTTCTCCCTCTCCCGTGGGTGTACGGTCCGGGGACATCATGAACACTTGTTCGGGGACATGGTAGACACTTACAACTAAGGCATACGA
>RCUN01000072.1_pt1 | contig 114479 bp, 111 predicted proteins | sample 2166181 | NCBI WGS metagenome assembly RCUN01 (sample SAMN09932603, study PRJNA488358) | compost metagenome | feature: garden; material: soil; isolation source: compost soil in crotononitrile-enriched culture | place: Germany: Experimental Botanical Garden Goettingen | collected 2016-01-27 | reverse complement strand
AAATAGTGTTCACCATGTCCCCGAACACCTGTCTACCATGTCCCCGGACCGTACAGGGAGAGGGCCGGGGTGAGGGCATCAGGCCGCACTTGTCTGTCACTCTTCCAAAAACGGCAACCGACGACGTGCGCGCGACGCACGTTGCGTTATCGCTTTCGCCATCGCTTCACCGATTTCTGCGCACACGGTCAGACCCTGAACGAAGGGCTGATCGTGCATCAGATAGGGCAACGCGCCGAAGGCGATGCGCCCACGCACGCTGTCGGGCGCAAGCAGTGTGTAATCTTCGCTGACGTCCGGGATCTCATCCCCGTTTTCCTGTAACTGATGGCGCAGGGTCGGGAACGGCAGGTCTTTCGTTTTCAGCGGTTTTTGCCCTCTGGCATCAATAAACAGATCAAATTCAACCTTTGTACCGTCGAAGACAATCACCGTCCGGTTCTCCTGCACGTCCATTTCATACTCTGCCCCCAGCGCCAGGACGCTAATAATCCCCGCTTCGCGCAGCGCCAGCAGACGGCGAATCGACTGAGAAGGAATGGCCGCGTAGTTGTCGATGAAAATACGGGAAAGCCCGCCGTCGAAGCGCTTTCGATCCTTGTCGGTCAGATGCGGAACAATTTCCTGCACCACTTCATGCATTCGCAGAATGGTGTAGCGCCACGGCACCGTGCGTTTGTCGCGCTTGTTGCGCTCGACTTCATCGAGATTGGTTTGCGCCCAGCTGAAGGGATCATGTTTGTGGCGTTCGGCGAAGTAGGCGTCATGGAAACTGTCGGCGTCCAGCGCTGTTAAGGCGATGGAGGCGCTCCACTGCGGGTCAGCGAGCTCAAGTTCCTCAGCCATCAGTCTGAAAACGCGATCCAGCAGGCCGTCCGACCCGGCGGCAATCTCTTTTTCGATCGCCTGTTCCGTTACGATGCTTAAAGGTTCATAAGGCAGTGGGCAGTAAAAATCCGCTTCCGGCAGAATGCCCGAGCGGGACATCAGCACCATGTTGAGCGCTTCGCTACCTTCGTCGAGCCTGAATTCAACGGGCTGGTTTTCCGGCTCGATAAAGTCACCGTGCTGAATGGCGACCGCCATTGCCGCGTCCAGTCCGCTTAAGGAGGTGCCCATAATCCCGACGCGACAGGCGTCGATTTTGGCTTCCATCAGCCCTGACCACGGGCTTGGGAAGTATGAACGGGTCGACTCGTCGTCGTCCGGCCAGACGTGCCCGGTAGCTATCACGATGAGATCGTAAATTGCGGGTTCCGCACGGTTCTTCGCCCAGACGCTGACACCTTCGGGCGTAGCTTCCAGATCTGTGACCTGGCAGGATTCCTGCACGTTGACGTCAAAACCGAGCTGTTTTGCCTGACCGATCAGCTGCAAAAACTGGTCGCGATAGTATTCACCCAGCAGAATGCGCGGGAGGAACTGCCTCACGTGAAGTGAGGACTTCTCCACGTCGTAGCGGGCCAGATGCGCGCTGCTTTGGGTGCGCAGCCAGTCGAGGTAAGTGGAAAAGAGGGGGGGAATTTCGATACTGGCAATATTCGCCAGCATCATCCGCGAGTTGTCTTCATCGCTGTAGGGCATTCCTACGCCAGCCTCTTCGGCCTGCTCGTAGATATCGATGCTAAATGGCGTCTTATTTTTTAGCAGCGAGAAAAGGGTGTAAATCCCCGTAGGTCCGGCGCCGATAATCGCAATTCTTTTCATTCATCGTTCCCTTATCCGATTCCTTAGGATGCTGACGCTAATATTTGGCCGGGAGCTTATTCACTTTAATCAATCTGCCCTCGTTCATTTCAACATATCCCCCCGTTTTCAGCTCTGCCAGTATTTTTAAGATCCCGCTGCGGGATAAATTTGTTTTTGCACGGATATATTTTTCAACAGTAGTGCTGGCGCGAAATTCTTCGGTTTCGGTCATCAGTTCCAGCAGTTGATAACGAATAATCTCATATGCCGAAGGCGCGGTGTTCTGCAGGGTGTGGTAATAGAGTTTACCCAGAACGCCATTAATATGGCCCACTAGCGTTTCCATCAGGTCATTTTTTCGAATAATCTCATACGCTTGTTCCAGATCCAGGGTGGCTATCTGGCAAAGCTCGCGCGATTCAATCCAGGATTCGCGAAAAGTGGAAAATTGCACATCGGCCAGACCCACAATAGCGGGCGCGTAGATGTGGGTAACGACCATTCCGTCGGGGCCTCGGTGAAATTCCGTCGTGCCTTCGAGCTGAATGTAACAGACGGCAACATCATTCACACACAGGGGGAACTTTTGTCCGGGTGGATACGTGGCGAGGGTGGCATGAGGAAGCAGCGCACCGATTAATGTTTCGGCCAGAGGTGTCGCGCGATTCATAGGAAAAGCAGGTTTATCGTTGTTGCTCATAAAGCGCGTCCTGTCTTCAATGCCGGATTACCCGTACATCAGAGAGTATACACGCTGTTAATATTTCAATGGCAGATGCCGAATCTCAATCAGAATGCCCTTATCCATAATGATGTAACCGCCGGTGCGTAGCTCGGACAAAATGCGCATCGTTCCGCTTCGCGACAGATAGCTCCTGTCGATGATGTAGTTTGCTGCGGTGATGTGCAGGCGAATATTGTCCGGTTCGCCGATTAATTCCATCAACTGGAAACGAATGATGTCATAGGCCGACATTTGGGTAATCGCCATGCAATGGTCGTATACCCGCCCCGTGGTATATATCACCAGATGCGAAAGACTCTCCCAAAGATCGTCTTTGGCAATAATTTCATTGGCGAGTGCCAGCGGCACCTGGCCCACGCAGCATTCGTCGAGGGTACGGATGTACATATGCTCTTCGTTTGAGAGCTGGTTACTGATTCCGAAAACAAACGGGGTTGATTCAGAATTCAAAACCATTCCGTCGCCGCGACGGTGCAGGGCGACACTGCCTTTATAAAGCAGGAAGCAGTAGCGAATATTTTCTTCTGTGTAACGAATAACGGCACCTTTGGGATACATCACTTCTGTCGAGAAAGGCTGGAGATGTAGCAAGATCCTTTCTATGTGGTTCAAGGGCTTATGCGTTGAAAATGTATAGCCGCTGGCAAGCCCATCGAGAGACATACGCGTATTCATATTTAATTACACCTGCGAGGATGATTCATTGAGACCATTAATTATTGCTACTGCAAACATTTTTAAAAGTAGTTAATACGGTCTAAGTGTAGACCGAGAAAATGCTTGAAATGAGGAAGGGAGTTGTGAGTTGTCAATAACTTTAGTGTGGTCAATCAATTATTGATCGCGGAATGGCCTAAAAACACAGAATTTTCGCAGGTTAGTTTATAGTCTACAGATAGACCCAGAAAAAAATTGAGTAACCTAATATGTTTCTATGAATTACTGTTCAGCAAAACAACGTCAGGCAGTACGAATATATCGATAATGTATTATCGATATGCGCACCGCAATATTTAATAGCCACTTCAGTGGCAATAAAGATGATGATAGTTGTTTGTGCTTTACATTGAAGTAGGAAAAAGCTAACCGCAATAAATTAATTCAAATTAATTTGAATGGTTTTCTATTCCGGTGAGCAATTAATACTATATTTTAAGGAATTTATGATGAAAAAGAATCTGATCGTTGCTGCTTTTGCTGTTACTGCTGCTGTGTCTATGTCTAACGTGTTTGCTGCTGCTGGCACCGTGAACTTCACCGGTGAAATTCTGGAGAACGCCTGTAACGTTGATGTGGCTTCTCAGAACCAGACCGTTGACCTGGGCCGCTACAACAAAACTGAATTCAACAACCTGGCAGGAAGTAAAACCGCGGCTAAAGATTTCAACATCGTGCTGAAAAACTGCCCGGCCAGCGTCTCTGCGGCAAAAGTTCGTTTTGACGGTACGCCAGAAGTCACAGACTCTACGTTACTGGCCATCGACAGCACCACCGCTGGTGCGGCAACCGGCGTGGCTATCCACCTGATGTCAGCTGATAAAGGTGACTTACCGCTGCACGGTCAAAACAACTACACCTACATGCTGAGCTCAACTCAGGATAACACCCTGAAATTCTACGCACAGTATCAGTCTACTAATGCAACAGTGACTGCAGGTCCAGCAAACGCCGTTGCCAGCTTCTCTGTTGTATACAACTAATTTTCCTTTTTAAGGAAAAGAGTATGAGGTCGTTAATCGGCCTCATTTTTAATTGAGGTATAAAATGAACTTTCTTCGTAAGACTTTTATTGTCGGCGCATTTGTCGCGGCAGGAATTTCTGCAGCCCACGCCGGAGTAATTATTGGCGGCACGCGTGTTATTTATGATGGCAATAAAAAGGAAGCCTCTATTAGCGTTAATAACCCGGATGCCACGCCTTATTTAATTCAGTCCTGGGTCGAAACGCAAAATGGAGGGGCTGAGAAAGCTCCTTTTGTTATTACCCCGCCGCTTTATCGCCTCGATAAAGATCAGCAGAACGTTGAGCGTATTATGCTGACGGGAGCGTTACCTCAGGATAAAGAAAGTCTTTACTGGCTCAATATTAAAGCCATCCCTTCGGCACCAAAAAAAGATAATAGCCTGCAAATTGCCATTAAAACGCGAATTAAGCTGATCTATCGTCCTGCGGGATTAAAAGGCACGTTGCCCGAAGAACTCGCGGAAAAGCTGACCTGGAGTCGGTCTGGCAATCGAGTCAGCGTCAGCAATCCAACGCCCTACGTCATGAACTTCAGTCAGATCAGCGTCAATGGTAAGGAACTGGAAGAGGTGAGCTATGTCATGCCGGGAGCGACCGCTCAGTTTGCGTTACCGAATGGGGTGAGCGGTGGCGCCCTGAAATTCAAAGTGATCAATGACTACGGTGGGCCGGGGAAAGAGCATAACGCCAGTATTTAAAAAATGACCGCAACGTAAGACGGACTTCTGGTTAATGATGATGACAAAACAAAAACAACACTTTAAACCTGCCAGGCTTGCGCTTTTTATTGCGGTCGCGCTGGGGACGATAATACACGATGCCGGGGCGCGGGATTTTTTTAATCCTGAACTGCTTGAGGTGGGCAATCCCGGCGCGGGTAAGACCGATCTGTCGATGTTTGAAGCCGGTTCCCAGGCTCCGGGTGTTTATCACGTTGATATTCTTATTGGCGATCAGACGGTGGATACCCAGGACATTGAGTTTGCGGCGGTGAAAGATAAAGACGGCGATTCGGTACTACAACCTTGCCTCAGCCTGGAGCAACTAAAAAGCTGGGGCGTTCGCACCCACCTGTTCCCTAATCTGGCCTCCAGCGGGAAGTGCGTGGATCTGTCTGCGATCCCTCAGGCTACGGCTGATTTTCAGTTCAGTACCCAGCGTCTGGTGATCAGTATTCCGCAGGCGGCGTTGGAACCTCAGGCGCGCGGATATGTGTCGCCTGAACAGTGGGATGAAGGCATCAATGCGGCGATGCTTAATTACAGCCTGAGCGGTGCTAACAACTGGCAGCGTGGCAACAACGGTCGTGCCGACGATGCGCAGTATGCCAACCTGCGTCCTAGTGTGAATATCGGGCCGTGGCGTTTGCGCAATTACACCACCTGGAGTCGTGACACACATGGTCAGGACAAATGGGATACGGTCTATACCTACGCTCAGCGTGATGTGATCCCGCTGAAAGCGCAGTTCACTGCGGGCGATAGCAGTGCGCCAAACGATGTGTTTGACAGTATGCCGTTCCGGGGCGGGCAGCTGGCATCCGACGACGATATGCTCCCGGACTCGCTGAAAGGCTATGCGCCTGTGGTGCGTGGCATTGCCCGAACCAACGCGCAGGTCACGATTCGCCAGAATGGGTATCAAATTTATCAGAGCTACGTTTCACCGGGTGCCTTTGAAATTACCGATATGTACCCGACCGGCGGGGCGGGCGATCTGCAGGTCACCGTGAAAGAGGCCGACGGCAGCGAGCAGCACTACACCGTGCCGTTTGCCTCTTTGCCGGTGCTCCAGCGTGAAGGCCGTCTGAAATTTTCCGTCACCGGCGGCCAGTATCGTTCCTATGACAGCAGCGTAGACAAAACGCCGTTTGCCCAGGGCACCGCGATTTATGGTCTGCCGCACGGCTTTACGATTTACGGCGGCGTGCAGGAATCGAGTAAATATCAGTCACTGGCGAGTGGCGTCGGTAAAAACTTGGGTGATTTCGGTGCGCTTTCAGCCGATGTCACCCAGGCCTGGTCAACGCCGCAGGATGGTCTGAAAACTGACGGTCAGTCATGGCGTGCTCGCTACAGCAAAAACGTGCTGGAAACGGGAACTAACTTTGCTATTGCCGGATATCGCTATTCGACCAGTGGCTATTACGGCATGCAGGAAGTGCTGGACACTTATAGCGACACATCCGGGCTGGTCGAGCGACGCCGAAATCGCATGGAGCTGACCATGAGTCAAACTCTTGGACAGGATTTAGGCACCCTGATGCTGAGTACGGTTCGTGAGGATTACTGGAATTCAGGCCGCACGATGGCCTCCTGGAGCCTGGGTTACAACAACGGCTGGCGTGGGATTAACTACGGCCTGACCTATACCTACAGTAAAAACGGATCATCCACCGGGCGCGGCGAACAAACGTATTACGACAAAGATCAGCAACTGGCACTGACCATCAGTATTCCGCTGGATAAGTTCCTGCCGCAAACCTGGGCTAACTACAGCATGAACGCCAGTAAACAAAGCGGTACCACGCACTCCGTGGGCTTAAGCGGTATGGCGATGGAAAACAACGCGCTGAACTGGAACGTCCAGCAGGGCTACGGCACCAACGACGTGGGCTACACCGGCGCGATGAATGTCGATTATCGTGGCACCTACGGCGAAGCGACAGTCGGATATGGCTACGACAAAAACAGCGATCGCATGAACTATGGCGTACAGGGTGGGATTTTAGCCCACGCCGACGGCGTGACCTTCAGCCAGCCGTTGGGTGAAACCAACGTACTCATCAAAGCACCGGGCGCGAAAGGGGTCAGCATTCAGAACCAGACCGGCGCGAAGACTGACTGGCGGGGCTATACCACGGTGAGCAACGTCACTGTTTATCGTAAAAATGATGTGGCGCTGTTAACTGAAACTTTGCCCGAGGACGTCGAACTTGAACTGACCAACCGCACTGTAACTCCGACGCGCGGCGCGGTGGTGCGTGCGAATTATGTAACCAATGTGGGTCTGCGCGCGCTGATCACGTTAATGCAACCTGGTGCTATTCCCGTGCCGTTTGGGGCCATCGTGAATGTGGATGGCCAGAGTGGGCAGGGCTTTATTGTCGGTGAGGGCGGGCAGGTCTATTTAACTGGGTTGAATCCGAAAGGAAGCCTGACCGTTAAATGGGGTAATGACTCAGATAAAGCATGCCGGGCCGAGTATTCCAGTCGTGCTGAAAATAACCATTCTGGTGTCCAGTCGATGAACGTTATTTGTCGTTAGAGGAAATTATGAGAATTTCTAAATTATTATTTCTGATTATATTATCGTGTTTATTCTCTAAGTCTTCACTTGCGATGACCTGCACGTTAGTCAGTTACTGGAATCCCGTCGTCTCTATTGGCGCAATGACCGTTCAGCGTGACGCTCCTGTCGGAACAATTATTGGTACGGTGACATTAACAAATAGTACCCGGTCAGTAAATTGCTCGGACGCGGGAACCATGTCGCGTTATCGCACATTAACTTATTCAGGTGGTGTGCAATCACCTTTGCCGAATATATACAGAACGAATTTAACGGGTGTAGGTATTCAAACGGATCCTTCCGAAGCGTATTTTACAAATCCGGCGCAGCTATTCCAGAGTACCAATAGTGGGGCCGGCATTGTGTTTGCAAATCATCATACGATTATTATTAATGTCATCAAAACGGGTGATATCGTGTCAGGCACGCTGGCGATGGGAGAAATCGCCAACGAACAGTTTGATAATGGGTCTGGGGGGAGAATAACGTCTGAATCCGTCACTATGTCAGGCGGTAATTCTATCACCGTATTGGCATGTGGTCTGAGCACCCAAACGTTAACATTCCCGATTGGTGATGTATTTGCATCAACATTTGGCAGCACGCCAGGAACAATTCCTTCAGGCGCGCAAACAACGCAAAACCTGGGGCTGAACTGTGCCACAGGCGCCAATATAAACGTCACGCTTTCAGGGATTCAAAACCCTGATGTTTCTGATAACAGTGTTCTGGCTTTAACCGGGCAGGGAAGTGCGGGCGTAGCTCAGGGCGTTGGCGTTCAACTTCTTTATAACGGTTCTCCATTACGAATTAATAGCCGAATGGTGATGAAACAATCATCAGGGGGCCAGGAATCTCTTCCGCTGACGGCCCGTTATTATCAGACCAAAACGGCAGTTACAACGGGTTCGGCCAATACGTCGGCCACGTTGAATTTAACGTACCAGTAATCAAAAGGACCGAATAATGAACATCAGGAAACTGATAATAATCGGCTGTACTGCGCTGAGTGCAATAGTGAATGTGTTTGACGTGAAGGCTGCCGACCCGGTGACCATTAGTGTAACGGGGAGAATTATTGCTTCACCTTGTGAGATCAAAAGCGACAGTGTCAATATCAACGTCGATCTCGGCATGAATATCGAGGCTTCATCATTACAGGCACCGGGTTCAGCGACTGGATGGGTTCCCGTAGATGTGAATTTGATTAACTGCCCCTCTGCCACCACCAAAGCCACTATCTTGTTTCAGGGCACGGCGGATAGCCTCAATCCCAATGACATGTATCGAAATACAGGGACGGCGACAAACCTCGCCGTCCAGCTGCAGGGCGTCGGTGGAGAACCTTTTGGGAATGGGAAAAGTTATACCGGCATTATCGTAGGCAATGCCTATTCGTATCACCTGCGAGCGCGAGCCTGGACCCAAAATGGCAACGTTATGCCTGGCACGATTAGCGCCGTCGTGACCGCCACCTTTACTTATCAATAAAAATGAATGCCCCTGCGGGGGCATCTTGGAGAGACCTATGCGCGTTTTTGTAACCTTCAGCGCAGTGATATTGATGGCAGCAGCGTTTTTTGCTCTTGCGGATACGGAAATAAATCTTCGCGGCAATGTGGTCGCAAGCCCGTGTTCGGTTGATACCGACACAGTGAATAAACTGGTGGAATTTGATCCGCTACAGCGGACAGACCTCATCACCGCCGGAACAGGTGGCGCGTGGCAGAACTTTTCGCTACTGGTAAAAAACTGCCCGGCAGGCACACGTCAGGTTACGGTGAAATACCTCGGCACAAATGATATTCAGGACGCGACGGCGTGGAAAAACACCGGCACTGCCACTCACGTTGCGCTGCGCATGACCAATGCCGATCACTCAGTTATCTACAGTAACGGGAACGCTCAGCAGATCTCGGTGAACTCCAGCACTAACAGCGCTGAATTTCCCCTCTCGGCGAAAATATTTACCCCGCAGGGAAATGCAGGGGCTGGAACATTTGCGGCGACGATCAACCTGGAATTTACCTGGCAGTAAGTCTCTTATTATGCCGAATATCAAAATGGTGACGGTTTATTAAGCCGTCGCCTGCATTTCGTTTTGAGGTTCCATGATTAACATCCTGATTAAAGATGATAATGCGTTTTATGACTGGTCAATACACAACTTTCTGAGCGAGATATTTTCACAGGAATATCAGAAGAGGGTGAAATTAACGCTGGAGTTTACTCATCAGACGGTGCGCCAGGCCGATATGATTATTATGGGGATGTGCCAGGGAGAGCATTTCACCTGTCACCCTGAGCTGCATTCGCGCACCAAAGGGGTGATCGTTGGTTTAATGGATAAAAAACCGGTGAATACCGCACCGTCACCGGAGTGCATCGGGGATATTGTTTATATCGAACGCAGAGCGCCGCTTCGCGTGATACGCGATGGCATAATCCATGTCTGGAAAGATCATGAGGAAACGCGTTATAGCAATTGTTATGCCTGCCGACATCGGGCGTTGTCACCCCAGCAAACACGGATTATGGCTGGTTTCTACAGCGGTAAAAATGTGGCTCAAATAGCGCGTGAGCTTAATTTGTCTGAGAAGACGATTTTTTCTCACAAATATCACATGATGGCGAAATTTAATCTCTCCACCGACTATGAATTGCTCCTGCTGCTCGACAGACTACACGAACGTCGGCTTTATCCCCATCTTTTCACAAAGTAACAGGGCATAAGGATATGTCTGTTCAAGGATGAACAAGGGTCATTACGTTGTGCTGGATAAAAAGGGATTTAAAACTGAAGAGGAGTATCACGAAATGGTGCGTCCGAGTGGACTCGAACCACCGACCCCCACCATGTCAAGGTGGTGCTCTAACCAACTGAGCTACGGACGCATCATGTTGTCTGTGACAACGGGGTCGAATATTAGCGGCAGTGAGGGGATGAGGCAAGAGGGAAAATGCAATTTTCTTCCGTATTTCACGCGATTGCTTCATTCCCGCGCAAAGTGAAGAGAAAGTAGCCGCCCGAAGGCGGCTCGCGGATAATTAACGCGCAGCGCGTTGCAAAATCACGGCTGATGGTTGGCGTTGCAGGAAGCGCATGCGCAGCATCATCAGGACGGCGGCGGAGGTTAAACCGATGATAAAGCCCATCCAAAAACCGGCGGGGCCCATTCGGTCCACCACCAGATCGGTCAGAGCCAGCACGTAGCCGCACGGCAGTCCCAGCACCCAGTAGGCGGTGAAAGTGATAAAGAAGATCGAACGTGTATCTTTATACCCACGCAATATGCCGCTACCGATAACCTGAATCGAATCAGAAATCTGGTACACCGCTGCCAGCAGCATCAGCTGAGAGGCGAGGATCACCACTTCAGGATTGTCGTTGTAGAGCAGGGCAATCTGCTCACGCAGCAGCACGGTAAAGATGGCGGTGCACGCCGCCATGCACACGCCGACCATCAGGCCAGTACGTGCCGCGGTTTGTGCATCTAGCGTCGAGCCTTGTCCCAGACGATAGCCTACGCGGATGGTTACCGCAGCCGCCAGCGACATTGGCAGAACGAACATCAGCGAGCTGAAGTTCAACGCAATCTGGTGGCCCGCAACGTCGACAATACCCAGCGGCGAGACCAGCAGCGCGACAACCGCGAACAGCGTTACTTCAAAGAACAGTGCCAGTGCGATAGGCAGGCCGAGCTGAACCAGACGTTTCATCACCGCCATATCCGGCTTGCTAAAGCTTTGCTCGTTGCGAATGTCACGCATCGAGCGCGCTCTTTTGACGTACGACAGCATGCTGATGAACATCACCCAGTACACCGCCGCCGTCGCCACACCACAGCCCACGCCGCCCAGTTCCGGCATCCCGAAGTGGCCGTAGATAAAGACGTAGTTGACCGGAATATTCACCAGTAGTCCGATAAAGCCAAACACCATGCCGGGTTTGGTTTTTGCCAGCCCTTCACATTGGTTACGCGCCACCTGGAAGAACAGGTAGCCGGGTGCGCCCCACAGCAGCGCACGCAAATAGCCGACGGCTTTATCGGCTAGTGCCGGGTCGATATTGTGCATTGAGCGGATAATGTGGCCCGCATTCCACAGCACAATCATGACGAGAATGGAGACGAATCCGGCGAGCCAAAATCCCTGACGGACCTGATGGGCGATGCGTTCGCGTCGACCTGAACCGTTAAGCTGGGCGATAACTGGCGTTAAGGCCAGCAGCAGACCGTGGCCGAAAAGAATGGCCGGAAGCCAGATGGAGGTCCCGATCGCGACGGCGGCCATATCAGTGGCGCTGTATCCGCCCGCCATGACCGTATCCACAAATCCCATTGCGGTTTGGGCGACCTGCGCGATGATCACCGGTATTGCCAGGGGTAATAACTGACGCGCTTCATTCATGTACTTCTGCACGTGAACACCTTTTAATTTGTTGTTATTTGAGAGACTAAAAAAACCCGCCGAAACTGGCAGCAAGAAGAAAATGCAGGGGGAGTGCCAGCTATTGTAGCGGGGTTTAGCTATTTATCTAGTGAAAAAATCGCCAGAAAATGCCCCTTACTGGCAACCTGTTTTTCCAGATGTTATTGTGATGCGATTAAAACGGTGTCACCACCGTTGGCATAAAACAGGAGTGGTAAGCATGTTTACTGGTATCGTGCAGGGCACAGCAAAACTGGTGTCCATTGAGGAAAAACCCAATTTCCGTACCCATATTGTCGAGCTGCCGGAATATATGCTCGACGGGCTGGAAACCGGGGCATCGGTTGCACACAATGGCTGCTGTCTGACGGTGACAGAGATTGACGGTAATCGTATTAGCTTTGACCTGATGAAAGAGACGCTGCGTATTACCAATCTCGGTGAGCTGGTGGTGGGCGATATGGTCAACGTCGAACGCGCGGCGAAATTCAGCGATGAGATCGGCGGGCATTTAATGTCGGGCCATATTATGACCACCGCTGAAGTGTCGAAAATCCTGACCTCGGAAAATAACCGTCAGATCTGGTTTAAAGTGCAGGATGCCTCATTAATGAAATACATTCTGTATAAAGGATTTATTGGCGTGGATGGGATTAGTCTGACGGTAGGTGAAGTGACCCCGACGCGTTTCTGCGTGCATTTAATTCCAGAAACCTTACAGCGCACGACCCTTGGCGCGAAAAAACTCGGCCATCGGATTAATATCGAAATTGATCCGCAGACCCAGGCGGTCGTGGATACCGTTGAGCGGGTTCTGGCGGCGAAAGAACTGGCAAGTAAATTGACGGCGCAAGACGAATAAAATAAACCCCGGATATCCGGGGTTTATTCATTGAAGATGACCTCGTTTGTTGCCGGGTGGCGCTGCGCTTACCCGGCCTACAAAACAACAAATTTCCCGGTTTTGTAGGCCCGTGCAAACGAAGTGCCGCCGGGCGATTTTCATTCACCGCGCCACGCGCAATCCATGCTCTACGCCACGGCTAAACACCACCTGCCATAGCTGAATATCCCGCGCGCGAAATGCCCCTGCGCAGGCATTCAGGTAATAGCTGAACATCCGTTTGAAGCGTTCCGAATAGTTATCAGCAATTTCTGGCCATGCGGCGATAAAACGCGAATGCCAGGCCATGAGAGTTGTGTCGTAGTCTGCGCCAAAGTTGTGCCAGTCTTCGACTATAAAGTGCGACTCACTGGCATCGGCAATCTGGCGAACGGAGGGCAGGCAGCCGTTCGGGAAGATGTATTTGTTGATCCACGGGTCAACCGAATGGTCCGTCTTTTTGGAACCGATAGTGTGTAGCAGGAAAATCCCCTCGGGTTTCAGGTTGCGGTCGGCAACCGTGAAATAGGTACTGTAATTCTTCGGCCCTACGTGCTCAAACATCCCCACCGAGACAATACGGTCAAACTGGTCATCGAGGTCACGATAATCTTGCAGCAGAATGGTCACATCCAGCCCGGCGCAGCGCTCTTGCGCCATTTTTTGTTGCTCGGCGGAAATGGTCACGCCGACGACGCTGACGCCATAATTTTTGGCCATATAATACGCCAGTCCACCCCAGCCGCAGCCGATATCCAGGACCCTCATGCCGGGCTGGAGCTGCAGCTTTTCGCAGATTAAACGCAGTTTAGCCTGCTGTGCATCTTCGAGAGTGGTAGCGTCTTTCCAGTAGGCACAGGAATATTGCATGAAGGGATCAAGCATGCGGCTGAAAAGATCGTTACCCAGATCGTAATGTTCTTTGCCGACAATCCATGCCCGCTTTTTACTTTGCAGATTGAGCAATCGCGCAGAGGCGATACGCAGGGTATCTTTCAGGCGGTGAGGGAGCTGGTTTTCCAGCCCGGCACGCAGAACGTTATGGAAAAACATATCCAGCCGTTCGCAATCCCACCAGCCGTCCATGTAGCTCTCGCCCAGACCGAGCGAACCTTCCTGCAGAACGCGTTTGAAAAAATCGGGGTGTTTTACCTGAATATCGGAGGGGGCAGACCCGTTAATCGCGACGCCCGCCCGACCCAGTAATTCATTGACGATCCGAAACCAGTCATTGTCCCGGACATTGACTTCTTCTATACACGATGAACTCATAGCTTCTCCATCACCTGCTGTGATCAGAACCTTCAAACAGCGTAGCCGTTTTTTATGGTTTGTGAGAAATCCCACGGTTTTTCCGTGAGGCTAATATCCGACGTAGAACAGAGGAAGGGAGATAACCCTTACCGAAAGGCCTTCCATGGTAAAACGGGAGCACTCCGGCTCCCGTTAACACATAATATTTATCGTATTTGTGTGAAGCAAATTTAGTATAGGCCGCAAAAATCGGTGATTCAACAGAAAGTTATTAGCAGCCTAATCACTGAAATGTCACATAATTGCTGGCGCGATTATGCCCGAGAGGATTCTGTCTGCGAAGTGACGTCAGACGAGTCCTGTGCCGAAGACTGCATGCGATAACCCAGCGCGGCGAGCAGTACGGTGGCGAGCATCACGCTGGTCGTTGTCATCAGCGGCGTGGCGATAAGCGCTGAAACAATCAAACTTGCCAGGAAACACAGCCCCAGTTGTAGGGTATTTTGCAGCGCAGCGGCGCGACCTGTCGCATGAGGGAATGGACGTAGCGCCTGAGCTACCACGATAGGGTAGATTGCACCGTTCGCCACCGCCATCACGCAGAAGGGGATCAGAATTTCAGTCAGCCCAACGTGCGGGATAAAGCCAACGGCCCAGGTCGCAATGACGCTGATTGCGAAGAGTACCAACAGCCACGGCAGCATCTGCTGTCCCTGCCATTTTTGCAGCGCCGCGCGGCAGCCGTAACCGCCGACCAGGAACGCGATGGTCTGAGGAACATAGCTCAGGCCGATCACCGCCGGACTGTAGCCCATGTCATGCAGAATAAACGGCGAGCCGGTCAGCCACGCGAAAAAGCTGGCGGAACAGGCGGCGTAAACCAGTACGTTGCCACGATAGGCGCGTGAGCGCAGCAGTGACAGGAAGGTCACGCGGTCATCGTTGTGCTCAGTTGGTTTCGGTGGCGCCGGTTTGAGCGTAAAAGCCGGTAACATCAGCACCAGAGTGATGATGAACAGCGTGGCGAAAATCGCCTGCCAGTCAAAGTGCACCAGGATCCAACTGCCGAGCAGGGGCGCCAGCGCCGGTGAAAGACCGACCAGCGGCATAATGGTGGCAAAAATGCGGTTCACGCGTGAGGCGGGATAGTAGTCGGTGACCAGCGCCTGCCAGGTTACGGCGGCCGCACACACCCCGAATGCCTGCACAAAACGTAGCACCAGCAGCCAGGTGGCATCGCGCACCCACAGCATCCCCAGACAGGCGACGGCAAAGATCGCCAGACCTAAAAGTAAAATGGGCTTGCGGCCATAGCGGTCGGAAAGCGGTCCCCACAGCAGCTGCGCGAAGGCAAAACCGGCGAGGAACAGGCTCAGGCTGGCGCTGATCGCGGCGGCAGGCGTCTGTAAATCTTCCTGCATCGCGGCGAACGCAGGCAGATACATATCGGTGGCCAAAAAGCCCAGCACGCTTAAACCGCCGAGCCAGACCAGAAATCCTTTGTTGGGTTGCATTGTTTTTATGTCCTAAAGAGGCAGGTATTCATTGGCGCAAAGTGTAGGGAGTGCAAAGTTCCTTGTGAAACGCTAATATTTGGTGGTTGCATTCAAAAAATTTGCAGGCAAAAAATGTGGTCTGAATATTCGTTAGAAGTGGTGGATGCGGTCGCGCGTAACGGCAGCTTTAGCGGCGCGGCCCAGGAACTGCACCGCGTTCCGTCTGCGGTGAGTTACACTGTGCGCCAGCTTGAAGAGTGGCTGGCAGTTCCTCTGTTTGAACGCCGCCATCGCGATGTCGTTCTGACGCCTGCGGGCGTGTGGTTTTTGAAGGAAGGGCGATCTGTTATCAAAAAAATGATGATCACCCGCGAACAGTGTCAGCAGATTGCCAACGGCTGGCGCGGTCATCTCGCCATTGCGGTGGATAACATCGTCAAACCCGAACGCACGCGCCAGATGGTGGTCGATTTCTATCGCCACTTTTCAGACGTTGAGCTGCGCGTATCGCAGGAGGTGTTCAACGGCGTGTGGGATGCGCTATCGGACGGCAGGGTAGAGATGGCCATCGGCGCAACGCAGGCGATCCCGGTGGGTGGACGCTATGCGTTTCGTGATATGGGGGCGTTGAGCTGGACCTGCGTCGTCGCCCGCGATCATCCTCTCGCCGCGATAGAAGGGCCGCTGAGCGATGACACGTTGCGCAACTGGCCGTCGCTGGTGCTGGAAGATACGTCGCGATCGCTGCCGAAACGCATCACCTGGCTGCTGGATAACCAACGGCGCGTGGTGGCTCCTGACTGGGAAACCTCGGCGACCTGCCTGTCGGCTGGCTTGTGCGTCGGTATGGTGCCGGTGCATTTCGCGCGTCCGCGTATAGATCGCGGCGAATGGGTGGCGTTAACCCTGGAAAACCCGTTCCCGGATGCAGCGTGTTGCCTGACCTGGCAGCAAAACGATATGTCACCGGCGCTGGAATGGCTGCTGGCCTATCTGGGAGATAGCGAAACGCTGAACAGAGAGTGGTTGAAGGAGCCGGAATAACCGGCCCCTCAGAGGCGATTAACGACGATAGTCGCGGAACGGACCGTCAGCGACGGAGCGGCGTTCAATCAGGCGCGGGTGGACTTCAATCGACTGTGACTCTTCACGTTTGCTGACGATGCGGTCCATCAGCATGTTAAAGGCGGTTTCACCCAGCGAGTCTTTCGGCTGGTGAATCGTCGTCAGCGCCGGAGTAAAGTAACGGGCGTTGCGCACGTTATCGTATCCGATCACCGAAATATCCTGCGGCACGCGTAAACCAAGCTCATCTGCTGCGCAAAGTGCGCCCATCGCCATAATATCGCCACCGATAAAGACCGCGGTCGGACGATGTGACTGGGAGACAATCTGCTGCATCGCGCGATAGCCGGATTCCGGTTCGAAGTCGCCCTGCACGATCCAGTTTTCTGGCACCGTGATCAGCGCTTCTTCCATCGCTTTCATAAAGCCAGCCAGACGACCAGCACCAGTATTACGTTCCAGTGGGCCTGGGATCACGCCGATTTCGCGGTGACCGCGTTCAATCAGGTAACGGCCAGCCATATAGCCGCCTTCAAAGGCGTTGTCGTTCACTGAATCGGTGAAATCGGCGCGGGTATCACCCCAGTCCATGACCACCATAGGGATGTGTCGATACTCTTCGAGCATCGACAGCACGGATTCCGGATATTCAGAACACATTACCAGCAGGCCATCGACGCGCTTTTGCGCCATCATAGACAGGTAAGCACGCTGTTTTTCCTGGCTGTTCCAGGCGTTACCCAGGATCAGGGTGTAGCCCTTCTGGAAACAGTTTTTCTCAACCGCTTCGATGATTTCCGCAAAATAGGCGGCTTCACTGCTGGTCGCCAGCAGTCCGATCGATTTAGTGTGATTCACTTTCAGGCTGCGCGCTACGGCACTTGGGGAGTAGTGCAGTTCTTTGATAGCTGCCCACACGGCGTTGCGCGTCTCTTCCGCAACAAAACGTGTTTTGTTAATTACATGTGATACGGTTGTAGTGGAAACGTTTGCGCGTTTCGCCACATCTTTAATTGTTGCCATTACATGTCACTCCAGACCATATCTTAAACTCCTGAAATACTTAAAGGTAAACGTTTGCCTTCTCTCACCCTTATCTCGCAATGTGAATTGCGATACGCCGGGAAAACGACTCAAAACGTCAGGAGGGGGTCAGTGGCCGGTACGCTTATAAATTTAGCGTGGAATTTTGTCTTATCTTGATGAAAAGGGGAAGCGCAAAAACGGTTATCAGTCTAAATCCAGGAAGATTTTTGGGGTAAACTGTGTAAAAATGAGCAAGCTCACTTTTCGTGGGGTGATTAAAAGGAGAAAAATTGATGAGTGCCGATCTTAAGTTTTCGCTGACCACTACCGTTATTGTGCTGGCTTTGATTGTTGCAGCAGGTCTTACCGCAGCCCTGCACTGATTTAAACGGGGGAGAGTTCTCTCCCTCGTCTCTTCTCCCGATTGTTACTCATCCCGCAAAAATCTTTTGCTAATTTGTTAACTTCTCATTTTTTGTGATTGATGTCATGCTTTTGACATCTTAGTCCCGTGTCGCGCGATGACACGGTTTGCGGAGTTAACAATGAAAATCAACTTTCCCTTGCTGGCCCTGGCGATTGGCGCTTTTGGCATCGGCACTACCGAGTTTTCCCCGATGGGACTCCTGCCGGTGATCGCCAAAGGCGTGGACGTCTCTATTCCGGCAGCGGGTATGCTCATCAGCGCTTATGCGATAGGGGTGATGGTCGGTGCGCCGCTCATGACCTTGCTGCTCTCACATCGCGCCCGCCGCAATGCGCTGATCTTCCTGATGGCGATTTTTACCCTCGGCAACGTGCTGTCGGCGATTGCGCCGGATTACACTACGCTACTGCTGTCGCGCATTCTGACCAGCCTGAACCACGGCGCGTTCTTTGGTTTAGGGTCGGTGGTAGCCGCGAGCGTAGTGCCAAAACACAAGCAGGCTAGCGCGGTGGCGACCATGTTTATGGGCCTGACCATCGCCAACATTGGCGGCGTTCCGGCGGCGACATGGCTCGGTGAAGTGATTGGCTGGCGCATGTCTTTCCTCGCAACGGCCGGACTTGGCGTGGTGGCGATGGTCGCACTGTTCTTCTCTCTGCCGAAAGGCGAGGCAGGCGAGCGCCCGGATGTGCGCAAAGAGCTGTCGGTGCTGGTGCGTCCACAGGTGCTGTCTGCTCTGTTAACGACGGTGCTCGGTGCAGGCGCGATGTTCACCCTATACACCTATATCTCTCCGGTGCTGCATGACATTACCCATGCGACACCGCTGTTCGTGACGGGGATGCTGGTCCTGATTGGTGTCGGTTTCTCGCTGGGTAACTATCTTGGTGGCAAGCTGGCGGATCGTTCTGTGACCGGCACGCTGAAAGGATTTCTGACTCTGCTGATCGTGATTATGCTCGCCATTCCGTGGCTGGCGCGCAATGAGTTTGGTGCGGCCATTGCGATGGTGGTGTGGGGGGCTGCGACCTTCGCGGTGGTTCCACCGTTGCAGATGCGCGTGATGCGGGTGGCGCACGAAGCTCCCGGTCTGTCGTCTTCCGTGAATATCGGTGCCTTTAACCTCGGCAATGCACTTGGTGCGGCTGCGGGTGGGGCGGTGATTTCGGGCGGGCTGGGGTACAGCTTTGTTCCGGTAATGGGGGCAATTATCGCCGCACTGGGTCTGTTGCTGGTCCTGACGTCGGGGCGCAAACAGCCGGAACCCGTTAGCGTCACCGAGTAATCAAAAAACGCAGAAGGGCTGCCCCTTCTGCGTCTCAGTTATGCAGCGAAGTTTTTCGCCACAAATTCCCAGTTAACCAGTGCCCAGAAGTGCTCAAGGTAGTTCGGGCGAGCGTTACGGTAATCGATATAGTAAGCGTGCTCCCACACATCGACGGTCATCAGCGGTTTGGCGCTGGTGGTCAGTGGGGTGCCTGCGTTAGAGGTGGAAACGATAGCCAGTTTGCCATCCGCCTCTTTTACCAGCCACGTCCAGCCAGAACCGAAGTTCTTAATGGCTGCGTCAGTAAACTTCGCTTTAAAATCAGCAAAGCTGCCGAAGGCCGCATTAATCGCCGCAGCCAGTTCACCGGTCGGTTCACCGCCCGCGTTTGGCGCCAGGCAGTGCCAGTAAAACGTGTGGTTCCACACCTGAGCGGCGTTATTGAATACGCCGCCTTCAGAGCTACGCACGATCTCTTCCAGTGTTTTGCCTTCAAACGCGGTGCCTTTCACCAGGTTGTTCAGGTTTGTGACATAGGTCTGATGGTGTTTGCCGTAGTGGTATTCCAGGGTTTCCGCCGAAATGTGCGGAGCCAGGGCGTCTTTTGCATACGGTAATGCAGGTAATTCGAACGACATTGCTTCTCTCCTTATTATAGTTTGCGCATCAATAACCCTATTGAGTGCAGGGATAGAGTAGCAAATTGAAAGGGGAGGCAAAAGAGGAACTTACCCTGCTGGCGGAGCAGCAGGGCAGGGATTAGCGGATCGTTTTTGGCGTCATCACGCGGCGTGCGCCGACGTAGTGGCGAACCCAATAATCTTCGCTGAGGGAAGTGATTTGAATATCCTGACCGCTACGAGGAGACTGAATGAATTTTCCGTTGCCCACGTAAACGCCTACGTGGTCAGCGGTGCCACGACCCTGAGTGCGGAAGAACACCAGATCGCCGCTTTCGAGTTCACCGCGATCGACGGACGCCGCATCGCGCAGGTGATACATCTCGTTTGCGGTACGCGGTATACGGAATTTCACCAGATCTTTATACGCGTAGTAAACCAGACCACTGCAATCGAAGCCGGTACGCGGTGAAGTGCCACCCCAGTGATAAGGTTTGCCTATTTGCCCCATCAGCTTGTTCATCGCGGTTTTTTGCGCTTTCTGCACGCGAACTTTATGCACCTCAGAGAGTTTTGCCGTTTTACCCACTTTTACGCAGTTAGTTTTATGCCCTTTACGAACGGTGCATTTTTCCGGAGCGATTTTTGCGGTGGTGCGGGTCGGTTTGCTGCGGGTTTTACTGGTGAGGGCTTTGCCGGAGGTGGTCTTCTGCTTGTGAGCTGTGGTGGTTTTTTTCTTTTCGCTTTTACTGGTGCTGGTCGTTTTTTTCTTACGTTCTGTGGTTTTCGCCAGATGAGATTTTTGCACGGCAGAATGCCGCGCCTGCTCAGAGGCATTAGCCGCTGGCATGAAAGCGAGAGATGTAAATAGTAAAGCACAGAGCGTGATCGAGACTTTTTTTATCCGCGCCACTGAGCATTCCCCTGAATTAGATGCGGGTCATCAATAATACCCACGTATGATTTACAAAGCCCGTCGATTCTAATGCATAAAACTGCGAGATGTTAATAGCATTTTTCAATCTAAAATTCTGTTTCGTTAGCAAGTGCAAAAAAAAACGTCAATCTGTTGCACTATTGCTCGTCCCTTAAGCAAAACCACAGCTTACGCAGGGATAAGCTATCTTAGAAATGCAACTTCAACGGATAACCGTTAAGATATATACAGGTGACGAAAATGTTATTTTCCGATGTCTCTCTGACCCGCTACAATGTCAGACGATTGCCGTAACAGAAGTTAAAGGAAGCAAGACATGAGCACTACTATTGAAAAAATCCAGCGCCAGATCGCTGAAAACCCAATTCTCCTGTACATGAAAGGTTCACCGAAGCTGCCAAACTGCGGTTTCTCTGCGCAAGCCGTTCAGGCGCTTTCTGCCTGTGGCGAGCGCTTTGCTTACGTTGATATCCTGCAGAACCCGGACATCCGCGCTGAGCTGCCGAAATACGCTAACTGGCCGACCTTCCCGCAGCTGTGGGTGGACGGTGAGCTGGTCGGCGGTTGTGACATTCTGATTGAAATGTATCAGCGTGGCGAACTGCAGCAGTTGATCAAAGAGACCGCTGCAAAGTATAAAACTGAAGAGCCAGACGCAGAGTAAGTTTTGCATCAGGCAAAAAAAAGCGACCATTACGGTCGCTTTTTTTATTCCTCGCTTTCGCCCATCGGCAGCGGCCAGCCGCCCAAACGCTTCCAGCGGTTCACAATCTCACAGAACAATTCTGATGTGCGTTCCGTATCGTACAGCGCCGAATGCGCCTGGGTGCCGTCGAAATCAATACCGGCGGTGATACAGGCTTTTGATAACACCGTTTGGCCCAGCGCCAGCCCGCTCAGTGCGGCAGTATCGAAGGTCACGAAAGGATGGAATGGGTTACGCTTAAGCGAGGCGCGCTCGGCGGCGGCCATCATAAAGCTGTGATCGAAGGTGGCGTTATGCGCCACCATGATCGCGCGATTGCAGTTGCTGTCTTTCATGCCTTTACGGACCATTTTGAAAATGGCGTGCAGGGCGTCATATTCACTCACCGCACCGCGCAGTGGGTTCGTGGGGTCAATGCCGTTAAAGGCCAGCGCTTCTGGCTGTAGGTTCGCGCCTTCAAACGGTTCAACGTGGAAATGCAGCGTGGTGTCCGGTATCAGCCAGCCCTGTTCATCCATTTTCAGTGTGATGGCAGCAATCTCAAGCAGCGCATCGGTCTTAGCGTTAAATCCAGCTGTTTCTACATCAATAACAACAGGATAAAAACCACGAAAACGGTCACACAGACCGGTAAGTTGAGCGTTATCGGACATCAGGGTCTCTTACAAGGGAAAAAAAGCAGTGCGTATTATGGCAAAATTTGCGAGGGGATGCAGCAAAACAACGGGCGCAGAACGCGCCCGAAGGGATCAATTGCCCAGACCGCGACCGGCGTCTTTGGCTTCGATCAGTTCGATTTTATAACCGTCAGGATCTTCAACGAAGGCAATCACAGTGGTGCCGCCTTTGACCGGACCCGCTTCGCGCGTCACGTTGCCGCCGTTGCTGCGAATGCGCTCGCAGGCTTCGGCCGCGTTATCCACTTCCAGCGCGATGTGGCCGTAAGCGGTGCCCAGCTCATAGCTATCGACATCCCAGTTGTAGGTCAGCTCAATAACCGCTTCGTCACTTTCCGGGCCATAGCCCACGAACGCCAGAGAATATTTATATTCCGGGTTTTCGCTGGTGCGCAGCAATTGCATACCCAGTACGTTAGTGTAGAAATCGATAGAACGTTGCAGGTTGCCAACGCGCAGCATGGTGTGAAGTAGGCGCATATTTTCCTCTTAACCAACTCAATGGCTTATCTTTTTGAACAGAAACGATGTTTTAGTATAGCGGCGAATCATCGCCGCTATCAATGGACAACCGAGGAATTACAGAGAAGGGTAGTCGGTGTAACCTTCAGCGCCGCCGCCGTAGAAGGTCTCTGGACGCTGTGGGTTTAGCGCCGCTTTGCGCTGCAGACGTGCGACCAGGTCCGGGTTGGCAATGTAATCACGGCCAAAGGCTACGGCGTCGATCAGACCTTTGCCGATCAAGTCTTCTGCTTTCTCTGGCGTATAGGCACCGGCACCGATAATCACTCCCTGGAAGCGCGCACGCACTTTCTCACGGAAGGCATCAGAATACGGCGCACCGCCCGCCCAGTCTGGCTCGGACATGTGCAGATACGCAATGCCGCGTTTCGCCAGCTCTTCAATCAGATACAGTGCGTCGGCTTCTTCGTTCGGGCCGTTGTCGACGTTCTGGAAGGAACCGATCGGAGAAACGCGAATACCGATACGATCCGGGCTCCACTCCTGGCACACCGCATCGACCACTTCAAGCACCAGACGGGCGCGGTTTTCTACGCTGCCGCCGTACTGATCGGTACGTTGGTTAGAAGAGGGAGACAGGAACTGGTGCAGCAGGTAGCCATGCGCAGAGTGCAGTTCAACCAGGTCGAAACCGGCTTCACGGGCATTGGCGACGGCCTGGCGGAAATCATTCACGATGCCAGGGATTTCGTCGAGTTCCAGCGCGCGAGGGGTAGAAGTATCGACGCGGATCGCATGACCGTTTTCATCACGCAGCGACGTACGTGTACCTGCATTCAGCGCGGAAGCGGAAACCGGTGCCTGCCCGCCAGGCTGGATGCTGTTGTGCGAGATACGGCCCGTATGCCACAGCTGAACTGCGATGCGGCCATCATCAGCATGAACGCCTGCAGTGATTTTTTTCCACGCAGCGATTTGCTCAGGGCTGTGCAGACCCGGTGCGCCAGCATAGCCTTTCGCCTGAGCGGAGATTTGAGTGGCTTCGGAAATGATCAGGCCAGAGCTGGCACGCTGACGATAGTATTCGCCCATCAGCGGGGTCGGGATATCACCCGGCTCAATGCTGCGCAGACGAGTCAGCGGGGCCATCAGTACGCGATTTGGTGCAGTAACCGCACCGATTTTCAGTGGGGTAAATAATTTTTCAGTTGACATCATGACTCCTGAGTAGACCGGTCGACTAGTGATTTGATAAATAAAAACGCCTGTTAAACGCCAGGCGTCGTAATACTGTTCTTCACATGCGCCAGCGCGCTTTCAAGCGGCACGGCGCTGCGGGAAATTTTGGCCTGCAAATTTGCGCCTAACCACAGCGCATATAACACCTGGGCCTGAGTCAAAGGATCGCCGCTGAAATTCAGCGTTTTTTCTTCGCGACCTTTTTCCAGCGCCTGAGCCAGCAGGGCAATAACACCGCTGGCCCCTTTGTCCATCGCCGTACGCATGTCTTCTGAGAGATCGCACACTTCGGCAGACAATTTGACGGTCAGGCAACCGCTGATAATGCCCTGCTGGCAGAACTGGTTCAGCGTTTCCTGATAGTAGTTGAGCACACGATCGCGATAGCACCCTTCGCCGCTGGCAAAGTGGGTGGCGAGACGCTGATGGTACCCGGCATAGTGCCGTTCCAGCATTGCCACGCCAAACGCCTCTTTGGAACGAAAGTAGTGATAGAACGAACCCTTCGGCACCTCAGCGGTTTTTAACAGCTCGCTAAGGCCCATTCCGGTAAACCCACGATGCATGCAAAGACGCTCGCCGGTAGCCAGAAGATGTTCGCGTGTATCGTGTTCAGTATTTTTGCTCATGGCGCTGAATGTACTAGACCAATCGGTCTAATGCAAGTCTCACGATTTTCGACAGGTGTTCATGATGTCCATCTGCGGCTGATAAACCGCTGATTTTACGTTCATCATACCGAGAACTGTCGAGAACAAATTATCCTGAGAAACCGCTGTTTTCGCCGCCTGGTCACGCAAGCACGGCTCATTGACGCCGAAGTTATTCACGTAATCGGGCGACAGCCAGAACATAAACGGAATATGCGTCTGTTGCGTTGGGGCCAGCATATAAGGTGTGCCGTGCAGATACAGCCCGTTTTCGCCCAGCGATTCGCCGTGATCGGAAAGATACACCAGCGCGGTATTCATCGTCGTCTGACGCGCTTTCAGAGCATCAATGGTTTTACTGACAACGCTATCCGTATACAGAATGGTGTTGTCATAAGTGTTCATGAGCGCCTGATGGTCACAGTCCTGAATCTGATTGGTATCGCAGGTCGGGGTAAACTGGCGATATTCCTGCGGATAGCGTTGATAATAAGCTGGGCCGTGACTGCCCATTAAATGGATAACCAGCACGGAATCTTGCTTCAGCCCGTCGAGCACGTTATCCAGACGATGCAGGTTCACGTCGTCGATACAGGATTTATCTTTGCAGAACTGATCCAGTTTCCACTGGGTCATGTCCGTATGCGGGATGCGATCGCACGCCCCTTTACACCCCCCGTCGTTTTCACGCCACAGCAGATTTACCCCCGAGTGCGCAAGCACATCGAGCAAACCTTCCTGATGACGGGCTAAATCGGCGTCGTATTTTTTGCGCGGCATACCAGAGAACATGCACGGCACGGAGACCGCGGTTTCTGTGCCGCAGGAGGAGGCCTGCGGGAAGTTAATCATGCCTTGTTTTTTCAGCTGCGGATTGGTTTCACGCCCGTAGCCGTTAAGAGAGTAGTTTTCTGCGCGAGAGGCTTCACCAATCACCAGTACCAGCACTGTTTTTTTCTTCTGCGCCAGAATAACCGGGCCTTTGTGCGCATCCTGTCCGATACGGACCAGCGTCTGATCGCCCGCAAACCAGCGGTTTTTACTGTATTTGGCAATGGCGCTGACGTAGTTCGCCGGTGTCACCATTTTGACGATGGCTTTGTTATTGCGAAACAGGGAGGCGTAATCCTTATAAAAGACCGAGGCGACCAAAATAATCACCATCAGTGCGCCGAGGATAGCGGCGACGCGCATCAGCAGCGTGTACCACCATTTGCCGGAACGAATGCGAACAAACATCAGTACGATGGATGGGATCAGACCGATAACCGCAATCCACAGCAGCATCTGTGGTGTCACCAGTGCGGTGGCTTCCTGCGAGTTGGTCTCGAAGATGTTGACCATCATGTTCTGATCGATGACGGCTCCGTAGGTGTACATAAAGTACGTCGCGCCGGCACAACCCAGCGTCAGCAGGATCATCAGCGGCTTACGGATAAACGGAATATTAATCAGGCTGAAAATAATCACCCAGCCACAAAACAGAACCAGCGGAACAGAGGCTGCAAACAAGATATCGTGCAGATGGGCAGGGGCAATAATCTCCCAACTGCGTTGAATAAACAGCGCATTCAGGAGCGTAAAAAATAACGCGCAACCCAGAGTAAATTTAATATCGTTACACTGTAACTTTTTTGCAAACCACATCATAAAGAAAACCGTCTGTTTTTATTGATGGGGCGAGTATAGGGAACGAAGATTAGTGAAACCTTAATGCCACATTTGTGTGCTAAAGCCCTTGCAGATGGCGCAGTTAGCGTCTTCACTGAAGGTGATAATCGATTTCGGGAGGTGTGTGTGGCAGAGCAACTGGAGTTTTTCCCCGTCCAGAGCCCGTGCCGGGGAATTTGCCAGTCGGATGAGCGCGGCTTTTGCCGGGGCTGTATGCGCAGCCGCGATGAGCGTTTTAACTGGCAAAGTATGAGCGACGCGCAAAAGCAGGATGTGATACGCCTGTGCAGACAGCGTTTGTTGCGTAAATTACGCGCAAACAAACCGTCGGATGCCGAAGAACCCCAGCAACCTTCACTTTTTTAGCGGCGGATATGCGTATACTCATGACATCACTTCCTTGAGGTAATTGTTATGGTTCAGCGTATTGCCCTTGCCCCGCAGGGCCCGGAATTTTCACGTTTTGTTATGGGTTACTGGCGTTTGATGGACTGGAATATGTCCCCGCGCCAGCTGGTCAGTTTTATCGAGGAACATCTTGATCTCGGGATCACCACCGTCGATCATGCCGATATTTACGGCGGATATCTGTGCGAGGCTGCTTTTGGTGAGGCGATGAAACTGGCTCCGCATCTGCGTGAGCGCATGGAAATCGTCACCAAATGCGGTATTGCCACCACTGCCCGTGCGGAAAACGCGCTGGGTCATTACATCACCGACAGCGACCACATTATCAAGAGCGCTGAGCAGTCGCTGGTCAATCTGGCGACCGACCGTCTGGACCTGCTGCTGATTCACCGCCCCGATCCGCTGATGGATGCGGATGATGTGGCAAAAGCGTTCCTTGCGTTGCATCAGAGCGGGAAAGTGCGTCACTTTGGTGTGTCGAACTTTACCCCGGCGCAGTTTGCGCTGCTGCAATCTCGTCTGCCGTTTACGCTGGCGACCAACCAGGTCGAAATCTCCCCGGTTCACCAGCCGCTGCTGCTGGACGGCACGCTCGATCAGCTGCAACAGCTGCGCATTCGCCCAATGGCCTGGTCTTGCCTGGGTGGCGGGCGTCTGTTCAATGACGACGAATTCCAGCCGCTGCGCGATGAGCTTGAGACGGTTGCGCGTGAGCTGAACGCCGAAAGCATTGAGCAGGTGGTGTACGCGTGGATCTTGCGCTTGCCGTCTCAGCCGCTGCCGATTATTGGTTCGGGCAAAATTGAACGCGTACGTTCTGCAATTGCTGCAGAAGAGCTGCAGATGACACGCCAGCAGTGGTTCCGCATCCGCAAAGCGGCGCTGGGTTACGACGTTCCGTAATCGCCCATATCTATGACATTCCGGTGAAATCATTGCCCCTGGTCTAAACTTTAGGGGCAAAAATAAACCCGAGGAGGTCATATGAAGCGTTTTGCTCTGGCAGTTATGACGCTGGTGGTTTGCGCAGGCGCGCAGGCAGCCAGCGACAAAGTTGAAATGAATCTCGTCACCTCGCAGGGGATTGGCCAGTCCATAGGCTCTGTCACCATCAGCGAAACCGATAAAGGGCTGGAGTTTGCGCCCGATCTCAAAGCACTTCCTCCCGGTGAACATGGTTTTCATGTTCACGCCAAAGGCAGTTGTCAGCCGGCACTAAAAGAAGGGAAAGCCTCTGCGGCAGAAGCTGCTGGTGGTCATTTTGACCCGCATCACACCGGTAAACACGAAGGGCCGGAAGGCGCTGGGCACGAAGGTGACTTGCCCGTGCTGGTGGTCAATAACGACGGCAAAGCCACCGATCCGGTGGTGGCTCCGCGTCTGAAAAAACTGGATGAGATAAAAGGCAAAGCGCTGATGATCCACGTCGGCGGGGATAACATGTCCGATCAGCCTAAACCGTTAGGTGGTGGCGGGGCGCGTTACGCTTGCGGAGTGATTTGATCGCTAATCGTGCCCGGTGGTGGGGCTTGTTCCAGCTGAGAGAGCGAGCAGTGTAAACGCCAGATCAGTGAGGCTAAATCGCGCGCTACCGGCAGATGGTGGTGCGCGAGCGTGTCGCAAATACGTTGCAGTTCGGCGAGGGTAATGGCCAGCGGGCGCTGCTGGACGCCGCGAGTACTCATCACATCCCGTAGCAAGGAAATACAAATATCGCGCACCTGAGACAGCGGGTCGGAACGGGTTTCCCATGCCCGCAGTTGCCACACCACGTGCGAACAGTTCAATAACACTACGCCCCAGCGCAGCAACCAGCGACGTGATAACTCGTCCTGACTGTTGTTCAACTGGCTAACGTGATGATATACCAGTGATTCATATTCGCTTTCGCTAAGGTGAGGTTTGCGGCTGAGCTGATCGACAAACCCCGTGCGCAGTTCTCGAATGTGACGCCGACTTTTACGCGCATCGGAGCCAGGGCGCAGAACCGCAAACGCCAGCCAGGCCAGTCCAACGCCCAAAATCTTCGCCAGATTGTCATTCAAAAAATCAGCAAAATCATATACCGGTGGATTGGTGACTGAAATAAACGAGCCCATAAAGACGATCAGTTGCCCCCATAACCCTGCGAGTTTTGGCATTTGCAATTTCAGTAGCTGCATCGTGGTGAGCAGCGGGAACAGGAATAACAGGAATTGCCACAGATCGGTTATCTGTACCATCAGCCCAAATTTCACGGCGAAGCTGAACAGCGAAAGTAAAATCAGGGTGCGCAGGAGCAGCGTCAGGGAGTTAAAGGGCGAGGCCGCGACGGAATAGAGCACGCAACTGATGGCCGCCAGCGTCAGCGCCGCCGAACCGGATTCCCACTGGGTGGTGATGCTCCACGCGCCAACCAGCGTCAGGGCGCAGAAGGTGCGAAATCCGCTCCATAACGCTTCCATATTGTCCGTGTGTCTTGCCAGCGCGGGGCTGCCCGGCACATTAAATTCGGTAATCGGCGTGGCATCCTCAACGGCTTTTATCCAGCGGCTGCTGCGTAAATATAAGCGGCAGAAATAGAGTAGGCGCTGCCAGAACGCGCGATGTCGATAATCATATTCATCCGTTGGGGAGAGAGGGGCAAGAATGCGCGCTACTGCTAACATATCCGTCTGCGGATTCGCCAGCGCCGCCAGAAGGCGATCGATAATTTCGCGGGTGTTTTCAGGCGGATTTGGCCAGTTGAGCAGCATTCTTCTCAGACCGGAGAGGGCGCTGGTCATTCTTAACTGCTGATGGAGAAGATAATTCAACAGCTTATTCTGCCGACGAAAGCGGTAATGGCTCCAGAAAGCCTGAATACGCAGCAAGTTCATGGTGAGGATCTGCCCGATAACTTTTTCGTGGGCAAGACGAATGGTATCACTGGAATCAGGTTGCCAAAGCAAACTCGCGTGTTCCAGCAGACGCACATGCATGGTTTTTAACGCCGAGATGAGCGTGGTACCGTCAGAAGTGCTCGGCAGGATCATCATCATTACGCCGCCACACAGGATACCGATGATCACTTCGCATACGCGCGCCTGGGCGATATCCCACAGCTCAGTGGTATCCAGAATATTGACCACCGGGAAGGCGATAATGGCGGCGGTGTAACCCGCCAGCTGGAAAGCATAGGCGACGTTATTGGTGAAATGGGCACAGGCCCAGGTGCAAAACCCCAGCCAGGCGGCCATGCTGAATAAAAATAGCCACGGATCGTTAAGCGTGTGTCCGGCGATAATTAATGCCGCCGTTGCCCCTAACAGGCTCCCTGCAACGCGCCCGAGACTTTTGCTGATCACGCCACCGACGGTGGGAAAGCTGACCACCGCGGCAGAGGTCATGGCCCAGTAGGGCTCATCCAGATTCAGATAATAGGCCACCGTGAGCGCCAGACACATGGCGATACCGTTGCGCAAAGCATATCGCCACTGCGCCGGGGAAGCTTTAAACCACGGCATGTTGCGCCAGGAGAAAGCGCGGATGTTCATTAGCGTGTTCCGATAGACACGGTGCAGGTCGTACCGGAGACCAGGGTGATATCCTTCGGCAGGTTATCAAATTCAACGCGAACCGGCACCCGCTGGGCCAGACGCACCCACGGGACATTCGGTTTAATATCAGGCACTAAGCCAGAGTCAGTTTCGACACTCTGATCGTAAATAGCGCGCCCGATACTGGAAACGTGACCCTGTAACACCGTCGAGCCGCTGTACAGAGTGATTTGCGCAGAGGCGCCTTCCCGAATATGGCGCAGTTTGGTCTCTTCAAAATAGCCGACGACATAGAATGAGTGGCTATCCACCAGGGCAAAAACTGGCTGGCCCTGGGTGGCATAGTTACCTTCGCGTGTGGATAAGTTGGTGACCCATCCGTCAACGGGCGCTTTAACCACCGTTTGCGTCAGCTGCCACTGGGCTTCTTTGAGCGTCGCTTCCGCCACGTCTACGCTAGCCTGCATGGCTTTTACGTTGATATTAGCGGTATCCAGATCTTCAGCAGAGATGAAATTTTGCGGCAGGTGGCGGCGACGATTAGCTTCATTATTCGCTTTTGCCAGATCGGACTGCGCCTTTGCTACCTGCGCCTGGGCGTTGAGCACAGCGATATGGAATGGCGTCTCATCAATGCGGAACAGCACATCTCCTGCTTTGACTTTCTGATTATCTTTAATGAGCAGAGAGGTGATACTGCCAGACACCTGTGGGGTGATACTGACCTGCTCGGCGCGGACTTTGCCGTCGCGCGTCCACGGCGACTGCATGTAATAATTCCACAGCCACCAGCCAGCAATCACAGCCAGGGCCAGAACAAACAAACTGGAAAAATATTTAAGGGTTTTCAGGGACATATTCACCACGCAATCAACAGAGCCAGGCCAAGGCATACGGAAAGAGTAAACAACGACAGATCCATCAGCATGGGATGCCAGATTTCACCGGAATACATCCAGTCACGCAGCAGTCGGTGGGCCACAAGCCAGATCAGAAAACCCAGCATAACGGCTTTAAAAATAGGCGGGAAATAGACGGATGCACCGACAATCAGGTCCTGAAGGGGTAACCCTGCACAGCTAAAAGAGAACTTCACGAGCAGAGATCCTTTGCAGTGGTAAATGGACCCAGAGGGTCTGTGTTAACACGATGAAGTGCCTTAATTAAGTGTAAATCATTCGTTCAAAATTGATGAATGCAGTATTGCATTTGTTTTGCCAATATAAATGCTGCACACTATTCTAAAATCAGTATAATAACTTAGCAAGCTAATTATAAGGAGATGAAATTGGAATCGCCACTAGGTTCTGATCTGGCAAGGTTGGTACGCATCTGGCGTGCTCTGATTGACCATCGCCTGAAACCTCTGGAATTGACGCAGACGCATTGGGTTACGCTGCATAACATTCATCAGTTACCGCCCGAGCAGTCGCAAATCCAACTGGCAAAAGCGATCGGCATTGAGCAGCCGTCACTGGTGCGTACGCTCGATCAGCTGGAGGAGAAGGGGCTGATTTCCCGGCAAACCTGCGCCAGCGATCGCCGTGCCAAACGCATTAAGCTCACTGAAAAAGCAGCGCCTATCATCACTGAGATGGAAGCTGTTATCAGTAAAACGCGAGGGGAGATCCTGTCCGGGATAACGCCTGCTGAGCTGGAACAACTGATTGATATGATTGCTCGTCTTGAGCAGAACATCAATGAGCTCCAGACCCGCGATTAACGCCATAAAAAAGCCTTGCTACGCAAGGCTTTCTTTTTATTTGGACACGACTACCCGATTTCGCCCCGTCGCTTTAGCTTCATACATGGCTTTATCCGCGCGTTCGACGCACTCCTCGGCAGTGACCATTGGCGACTGCGCAGTATAAATGCCCATGCTGATGGTAATCGGTTCCGGAAGTTCGCCATGCGTTGTGTCACGGTCAAAACTGCTCAGCGTCAAGCGAATGCGTTCCGCCACCTATTTTGCTGCCTCAGAAGGCGTATTCGGCAGCAGCAAGACAAACTCCTCTCCGCCGATGCGTGCGGCGATATCCTGCGGGCGTACTGAATCCATCAGCAGATTGGCGACAAACTGCAATACTTTATCCCCCTGCAGATGCCCGTAGGTGTCATTAATGCGTTTGAAACGATCCAGATCGCTGACAATCACCGACACGGGTTTGCTTGCAGAAGTCGTACTGAGCGAGTGACTCAAGGATTCGTAAAAGTAGCTGCGGTTGTAGAGTCGCGTCAGGGCATCGCGGATGGAATTCTGGTAAGACTGCTGGTATTTAAGATGTGAAACCCGGTAGAGACTAAAAACATCGTGAAGTAGGGCAAAAATAATCAGCAGGGTGGCTGTCGTTTCGAATAGCCGTGAGTGATACCAGGCAAACCCCTCAACGTGATCTGACGATAAAAGAGTGGCCAGGGTAATTACATAGCAGACACATAAAAAACTGCCGCTGACCCAGAATAGATTACGCAGACGCGTAATGGCCAGCATGGTTATTAATGCGGTTATCCAGAGGACAATCAGAATAATATTAACCACCTGACTCCATAATACCGTCATCTGTCGACTTTCATTATTGACCAAATCCAGTGACAGCAAACTGCTATGGCTTGACCAGAGCCATGTCAGGGTAATCATGGTTGCCGTAAAAATAAATATCCCGCAGATGATGAATTTATACATCAAACGCGTTAATGGATAGTGACGCAATGTAAAAAGCACCGTTGCGAGGATGAACAGGCAGGCCATCATGATGTTACGCATCATGAAGAAAATCATCGCGTCATTGTAGTTGATACGATGCGTGCCATAGGGGTTTAGCCACCCTGGAAAGTTGCTCATCGTTCCGGCCAGCAGAATGGCAGAACCCGCAAAGGCAAACGCAATGGCGAGCAGGAAAACCCGATCTTTATCGCACCAGTATTTCATCGCCATAAAAAAGGCAATAAACAAATGAAATACCAGCAGAAATATCGTCAGGGTTGGGAATAAAAAGGGTGACAGCGCCGGGACAAAAACGGCTATTTTCGAATAAAAGGCGTGAAATAGACCAAAAAAAACCAGGCAGGCAAAGAAAAAGGAAACATAGCGGTTTCCCATATGTCGATTAATCAAAATCATAGGCAATTTAACTGGCAGATAATGCGTTATTTAACAGAGGTAATGAGACGCGATCTTATCAAATTCCAGAGGAAATACTTTGCGCGGGGACAATATAATGCTGCGTTATTAATTTGTACGGTGAATGTATTTAAAGCGAATAAAGAATATGAATGATACTAAATAAGTATGGATGTGGCCGTGAGCCACATCCATCAGAGAATTAGCGCGGGGATACAGTAACCTGGCTACCGTTGCTCGCCAGTACAACACGTTGGCCGCTAGAAAAACGAGTGTTGCCCTGTTTCTGCACCACCATAATGGTGTTGCCGTCGTCTTTACGGATTTCCAGCTCAACGCCCTGGGTTTTGTTCATTGAGCCTTGAACGCCCTGACCGGCTACGCCACCCGCAACAGCACCTGCAGCGGTTGCCAGAGAACGCCCGGTGCCACCACCGACGGTGTTACCCAGGAAACCACCCAGCACGGCACCGCCAATTGCGCCAATCACGTTGTTGTCGTCGCCACCCTGGATCTGAACCGGGCGAACGTTAACAACAGTACCGTAAGTGACGTTCTGAACTTGTTTGGCTTCGGAGGCGGTGTAAACGTCACCAGAAAGGGAGTCGTTGTTCACGCAGCCAGCCAGAGTTAACCCAATCAGTGAAACGCCCAGTACACGTAAAATCATTTGAATCTCCTGTTCACCCAAAACGCTCAATCTGAGCATCCGTTATGGCTAAATTATATGGCATTGGGAGCCATAGATCATATCTTTGCACTAACAATAAGAAAATTGTACTTGAATTTGACTTAACGAGACATAAACAAAGCGCCTGGGATGTTTGAGATCTGACATTGTTAAAAAATATTAGTGCGTCATAGAAATACCCCTCCGTTTATGGTGGAGTGGTGACCCCACGCCCAGGCTAATTAAGGAAAGTGCATGAAATCGGGTCGCTATATCGGTGTTATGTCCGGCACCAGTCTTGACGGAGTCGATGTTGTCCTTGCCGCTATTGATGAAAACATGGTGGCGCAACAGGCAAGTTTGACCTGGCCTATCCCCGTCGAACTGAAGGAAGCGATTCTGAGCATTTGTCAGGGCCAGCAATTGACTCTGTCGCAGCTTGGGCAGTTGGACGTAAAACTGGGATCGCTGTTTGCCGATGCAGTTCTGGCGCTGATGAAGCAGGAAAATCTTCAGCCGCAGGATGTGGTAGCGATTGGCTGTCACGGGCAAACCGTCTGGCACGAACCGCTGGGTGATGCGCCGCATTCAATGCAAATTGGCGATAATAATCAGATTGTGGCGAAAACCGGTGTCACCGTGGTCGGGGATTTCCGTCGTCGTGATATCGCCCTTGGTGGGCAGGGCGCGCCGCTGGTTCCGGCCTTTCATCAGGCGCTGCTGGCGCATCCGGTTGAACGTCGTATGGTGCTCAATATTGGCGGTATTGCCAATCTGTCGATGCTAATTCCTGGGCAACCGGTGCGCGGCTACGACACGGGGCCGGGTAACATGCTGATGGACGCCTGGATCTGGCGTCAGCGCGGCAAAGCCTATGATAAAGACGCGCAGTGGGCCTGCGAAGGGAAAGTCATTCTCCCGCTGTTACAAACGATGCTGAGCGACCCATATTTCGCGGCGCCGGCTCCAAAAAGCACCGGACGGGAATATTTCAACTACGGCTGGCTTGAACGTCTGCTCACCCAGTTCCCGGCACTGGCCCCGCAGGATGTGCAGGCGACGCTGGTGGAGCTGACGGCCATTTCTATCTCTGAACAGGTCTTGCTGAGCGGCGGCTGTGAACGTCTGCTCGTTTGCGGTGGCGGCAGCCGTAATCCGCTGGTGATGGCGCGTCTCGCTGCACTGCTGTCTGGTATCGAAGTGACAACCACCGACGCGGCCGGGATCAGCGGTGATGACATGGAAGCGCTGGCCTTCGCCTGGCTTGCCTGGCGTACGGTTGCCGGATTGCCTGGTAATCTGCCTTCTGTCACCGGGGCGCGTGAAGCCAGCGTGCTGGGCGCGATTTTTCCGGCTAACCCGCGTCAGAATCAGAGTTAACTGAAACAAAGGTCTGGCTGTTACGGTTAAAATCCACAGGAATACAGGAGGGTGACTTCACCCTCCATGACCAGGATAGTCTTCGGAACAGGCCCATGAAAAAATACCTTCTCGTTTTCGCCCCTCTCTTACTCGCGGGTTGCAGCTACTACAACCAGTTCGTCGATCGCATGAATACCGACACGCTGGAGTACCGCTGCGACGAAAAACCGCTGACCGTGAAGCTGAATAACCCGCGTCAGGAAGCCAGTTTCATCTATGACAATAAAATGCTGAACCTGAAACAAGGAATGTCCGCGTCCGGAGCGCGTTACACCGACGGGATTTATGTTTTCTGGTCGAAAGGGGATGATGCTACGGTCTACAAACGCGACCGCGTGGTGCTAAGCAACTGCGAGTTGCAGAATCCGAAGCGTTGAGATTTTTCCAGGGGCGGCGCACAATAGCGCCACCCAATTCTAATTTCAGCTAACGCCATGTCAGATAACGATGAATTGCAGCAAATCGCGCATCTGCGCCGTGAATACACCAAAGGCGGCCTGCGCCGTCCGGACCTTCCCGCTGAACCCCTCGTGCTTTTTGAATGCTGGCTGAAACAGGCCTGTGAGGCCAAACTGGCCGATCCCACGGCGATGGTCGTCGCGACGGTGGATGAAAACGGTCAGCCGTATCAGCGTATCGTTCTGCTGAAACATTACGACGAAAAAGGGCTGGTGTTTTATACCAACCTCGGCAGCCGTAAAGCCCATCATCTCGAAAACAACCCACGCATCAGCCTGCTGTTCCCCTGGCATATGCTGGAGCGTCAGGTGATGGTGACCGGCAAAGCCGAACGCCTGTCGACGTTTGAAGTGCTGAAGTATTTCCACAGTCGTCCGCGCGACAGCCAGATTGGCGCCTGGGTCTCCAGACAGTCGAGCCGTATTTCGGCGCGCGGCGTGCTGGAGAGCAAATTCCTCGAACTGAAACAAAAATTCCAGCAGGGTGAAGTGCCGCTCCCGAGCTTCTGGGGCGGATTCCGCGTGCCCATCGAACAGATGGAGTTCTGGCAGGGCGGCGAACATCGCCTGCATGACCGATTTTTATACCAGCGCGACAACGACGCGTGGAAAATCGACCGTCTGGCTCCGTAATCGGCGAAATTTGTTGTCTTAAGCGCTAGCGCTGGATGGGCTGGCGCTTTATTCTATGTCACTTTCGCGTTAGGCGAAAAGTCGTGTACCGACAGAGGTGCAGTCGTTTATACATGGAGAATTTGATGGCAAGCAGTAACTTGATTAAACAATTGCAAGAGCGGGGCCTGGTGGCCCAGGTGACGGACGAAGAAGCGTTAGCAGAGCGACTGGCGCAAGGCCCGATCGCGCTCTATTGCGGCTTCGATCCCACCGCTGACAGCTTGCACTTGGGGCATCTTGTTCCATTGTTATGCCTGAAACGCTTCCAGCAAATGGGCCATAAGCCTGTGGCGCTGGTGGGTGGTGCGACCGGTCTGATTGGTGACCCGAGCTTCAAAGCCGCCGAGCGTAAACTGAATACGGAAGACACCGTGCAGGAGTGGGTGGACAAAATTCGCAAGCAAGTTGCGCCATTCCTCGATTTCGATTGTGGTGAAAACTCCGCGATCGCAGCCAACAACTACGACTGGTTTGGCGGCATGAACGTGCTGACTTTCCTGCGTGATATCGGCAAGCACTTCTCCGTTAATCAGATGATCAACAAAGAAGCGGTTAAGCAACGTCTGAACCGTGACGATCAGGGCATCTCCTTCACCGAGTTCTCCTACAACCTGCTGCAGGGTTATGACTTTGCCTGCCTGAACAAACTGCACGGCGTGGCCCTGCAAATTGGCGGTTCCGACCAGTGGGGCAACATCACGTCCGGTATCGACCTGACGCGTCGTTTGCATCAGAACCAGGTCTTCGGCCTGACCGTTCCGCTGATCACCAAAGCGGATGGCACCAAATTCGGTAAAACCGAAGGTGGCGCAGTCTGGCTCGATCCGAAGAAAACCAGCCCGTACAAATTCTACCAGTTCTGGATCAACACCGCCGATGCGGACGTTTATCGCTTCCTGAAATTCTTCACCTTTATGGACATTGAAGAGATCAATGCCCTGGAAGAAGAAGACAAAAACAGCGGCAAAGCCCCTCGCGCGCAGTATGTGCTGGCCGATCAGGTCACCAGCCTGGTGCACGGTGAAGACGGTCTGGCAGCGGCGAAACGCATCACCGCAAGCCTGTTCAACGGAACCCTGAGCGACCTGAGCGCTGAAGATTTCGAACAGTTGGCGCAGGATGGCGTGCCGATGGTTGAGATGGAAAAGGGTGCTGACCTGATGCAGGCGCTGGTTGATTCCGAGCTGCAGCCGTCTCGCGGCCAGGCGCGTAAAACTATTGCGTCGAACGCGATCACCATCAACGGTGAAAAGCAGGCCGATCCGGAGTACACCTTCTCCGACAGCGATCGCCTGTATGGCAAATACACGCTGCTGCGTCGCGGCAAAAAGAATTACTGTCTGGTTTGCTGGAAGTAATAACATGTGTTTGAGGGGCGTGGGAAACCACGCCCTTTTCTTTTGTCAGGGTTGTGGTAAGAAAAATGAATAACATCCTCGCCATTCAGTCCCACGTTGTTTTTGGTCATGCCGGCAATAGCGCTGCCGAGTTCCCCATGCGCCGCCTGGGGGCCAACGTTTGGCCACTCAATACCGTTCAGTTCTCTAACCATACGCAATACGGTAAATGGACCGGCTGCGTGCTGCCTGCCTCGCATCTGACGGAGATAGTGCAGGGTATCGCCGATATCGACCAACTGAAGCGCTGTGACGCCGTTCTGAGCGGTTATCTGGGGTCGGCGGAGCAGGGTGAGCATATCCTCGGTATTGTACGTCAGGTGAAAGCGGCGAACCCGTCGGCCAAATTCTTCTGCGACCCGGTGATGGGTCATCCGGAAAAAGGGTGCATTGTGGCGCCGGGCGTGGCGGAGTTCCACGTGCGTCATGCGATGCCTGCCAGCGACATTATTGCGCCAAATCTGATCGAACTGGAAATCCTCTGCGAGCATCCGGTGAATAGCGTCGAAGAAGCCGTTGTCGCATCACGGGAACTGATCGCTCAGGGGCCTGAAATCGTGCTGGTGAAACACCTGGCGCGTGCGGGAATCAGCGGTGACCGCTTTGAAATGCTGCTGGTGACAAAAGACGAAGCCTGGCACATCAGCCGTCCACTGGTCGACTTTGGTGCGCGCCAGCCCGTTGGCGTGGGCGATGTCACCAGCGGGTTATTGCTGGTGAAACTGTTGCAGGGTGTCTCGCTTCGAGATGCGTTAGAACACGTGACCGCCGCGGTGTACGAAATCATGATCGCGACAAAACAGATGGATGAGTATGAGTTGCAGGTGGTTGCGGCGCAGGATCGTATCGCGAAGCCGGAGCATTACTTTAGCGCGACACAGCTTTAAAATATTGCCGGGTGGCGCTGCGCTTACCCGGCCTAAAGAAGTAACAACACGTAGGTCGGGTAAGGCGAAGCCGCCACCCGGCAAAAACGACTTAATTCAACCCTTCAGCTTTCAACGCTGCCGCCACGCCCGGACGCGCCGCTACACGTTCCATATACGACTCAATATGGCTTAACCCTTCCATATTCAGCTTCACCGCACGCGCCCAACGCAGAACCGTAAACAGATACGCATCGGCGATGGTAAAGCGCTGACCGCTAATCCACTGATCGTCTTTCAGAGACTCGTTAACGTACCGCAGCTTTTTCTCGAGCAGGGCACGAACGGTTGGCTTGTACTCTTCTGGGGTATCAGGGCGGAACAGCGGGGTAAAGCCTTTGTGCAACTCGGTGGCGATGTAGTTAAGCCACTCCAGCGTCTTGTAGCGTGAAATACTGCCTGTCGGTGCCAGCAGTTGGCGATCCGGTACGGTGTCCGCGAGGAACTGCATGATCGCCACGCCTTCGGTAAGCAGGGTACCGTCGTCCAGCACCAGAGCCGGAACCTGTCCTTTCGGGTTAATCGCGAAATAGTCTTCGCCATTTTCCAGACGTTTTTTCATCAGGTCTACGCTGTCCAGCGTGAAATCTTTGCCGCTCTCGCGCAGAGTGATGTGCGATGCAAGTGAACAGGCACCTGGTTTGTAGAACAGTTTCATCGGTAACTCCTTTTTGCTGAGGTTATGGACATGTTAATGCGCGGGCTAATAAAAAAAAAGCCGCTAACGCACAGTTAGCGGCTTCTCTTCAGTCGTTTCCCGATGACAATTACGCGGTAGCGGTATCCGTCGCTTTCGCCGTTTTGTCGTCGTCCTGAGTCATACGATTCAGTTTAGGTGCTGTCAGCAGCATCAGCACAGCGATAACCGCAGTGGCGATACCGATCTGCATAAATACGCGACCATAAACTTCCAGAGAGACCAGAGGATCTGTGACGTTTTCTGGAACCGCCATCAGGTTTGCAATTTTACCTGCAATCAGTGCTGCACCCGCAGTGGTCAGGAACCAGCTACCCATGATGAAGCCCATCAGACGCTGTGGAACCAACTGCGCAACCATCGCCAGGCCCAGACCAGAGATCATCAGCTCACCGATAGACTGCAGCGCGTAGCTCAGAATCAGCCAGTTTACAGACACGATACCGGCGTCGGTAGCAAACTTGGTGCCCAGTGGCAGAACCAGGAATGCACCAGAGCACAGCACCATACCGATAGCGAATTTGTGCGGCATCGGCAGACGGTCACCCATCTTGTTGTAGATAGCGGCCAGAATCGGGCTACCAATCATGATCCAGAACGGGTTCAGTGCCTGGAACTGCTCAGGTTCAAACGCGATGCTCAGGATTGAGTGCTCAACGTTACGAATCGCGAAGAAGTTCAGGGACGTTGGCATCTGGCTGTACAGAACGAAGAACACAATCGCCTGCAGCATCATAATAAAGGCGACAACCATCTTACGACGGGCTGCGCCGTGCAGTGCAAAGGCTTCTTTCGCAAAGATGCAGATGATACCCAGAGCAACAACACCCAGAACCGCACGAGCAACACCCTGGTTGTGCAGCAGCCAGGTCGCGATAGTGGCAAGGATTACCACGCCCACGATAGTTGCCAGCAATTTGCCCATATGAACCGGTTCGAAGTCAGGCTTGGAACCGTAGTCTTTCACCCAGCGTTTGCAGAAGGCAAAGTTCACCACGGTGATCAACATACCGACTACAGACAGTGCGAATGCCACGCTCCAGCCGAATTTCGCCGCGAGCCACGGTGTTGCCAGCATAGAGAAGAAGGAACCGATGTTCACCGACATATAGTACATGGTGAATGCGCCGTCGAGGCGCGGGTCATCTTTGTTGTAGCAAGTAGAGAGCAGGGAAGACGGGTTCGCTTTGAACAGACCGTTACCAACTGCAATCGTCGCCATACCCATATAAACAATGGCTGCATCGTGACCGGACCATGCAACCAGCGCATAGCCGATTGCCAGAACGATGGCACCCAGCATAATTACGCGTTTGGTACCCAGTACTTTGTCACCTAACCAGCCGCCGACGGCAACCAGACCGTACACCAGAGCACTGAAAGAGGAGAACAGAGTGATGGAATCCGCTTCAGACATACCCAGTTGTTTAACCAGGTAAACAGCCATAATCCCTTGCAGGCCGTAAAAACCAAAACGCTCCCACAACTCGATAGAGAAAATGAGATAGAACGCTTTAGGTTGTTTGAAAGCGTTTAAACTTACGCTCTCTTCTGTTGGTTTATTGTTTGCAGTAGACACATATACCTCTTTTTTTACATCCCATATTAACGGGGGTGTTCATAGCGTAATTGACCGGAGTCCATTCGCCTTATAGTTATATTGGGAGGGGAAACGGCGGGTAATGTTCACTATCCTGACCCATCTGGCAAGGTGTTTGTAATACTCTGTTACATATAACCGAAGTGGTATAATACGCAGGTCATGCAAATGTTATTTAGCGTTAAATCTCACAGCCAGCGAATTAGTGGTTTTTTTCACTGCGCAGACCCGCAAATATGCCCTGTATGGCGATATGTTCTGCTAAACCGTCATTAAAGCAGTGGTATGGTCCATAATCTTAAAAATGACTGGTTTAATCTGTCGCTGTAGATCGGTCATGGCTTGTCTGTGCAAGGGCTTAGCCCCCGTTTATACACAAAAATCCAACATCACGTTATCACAGTGATCGCGATCACAGATGTATAGAAAATTTCGCTGACGAAAAAACAATTAACCTGCTTGAGTGTTAATGAGCCGAATAATCGACAGGTGAAGAACTCAGTGGAGCGGATAATTATTGGTCAAAAGGAAGGTTTACGGTTAGGCCTTCCTTTAGTAAGGGATTGATTGCGCGAGGGGATAATACACAAGCAGCAAATATCAGAGATCGACCTTCTCTTTAAATTCGCATAAATCTTCAATCAGGCACGAGCCGCAGCGGGGCTTACGGGCGATGCAGGTGTAGCGCCCATGCAGAATCAGCCAGTGGTGGCAATCGACTTTAAACTCGGCAGGAACCACTTTCAGCAGCTTTTCTTCAACCTGTTCGACATTCTTACCCGGCGCGAAATGGGTGCGGTTACAGACGCGGAAGATATGCGTATCGACGGCAATCGTCGGCCAGCCGAAGGCGGTGTTGAGCACCACGTTCGCGGTTTTTCGCCCTACACCCGGCAGCGCTTCCAGCGCAGCTCTGTCTTCTGGCACTTCACCGCCGTGTTGCTCCACCAGGATACGACAGGTCTTAATCACGTTCTCGGCCTTGGTGTTGAACAGGCCAATGGTTTTGATATACGACTTCACGCCGTCCACGCCCAGCTCAAGCATGGCCTGCGGCGTGTTGGCGACAGGGTAGAGCTTCGCCGTGGCTTTGTTGACGCTCACGTCAGTTGCCTGGGCGGAGAGCAGCACCGCGATCAGCAGTTCAAAAGGCGAGCTAAAATTCAGCTCCGTTGTCGGATGCGGGTCGTTATCCCGCAGGCGCGTCAGGATCGCAATGCGTTTCTCTTTATTCATACAGCCTTCTCAGGGAGTCCTTCCTGCACGCTACGCTCGGCGGCGCGGCGTTTACGTTTCTCATCAATGAGGTATTTTATCGCCAGCATCATGCCCAGGCCAATAAAAGCGCCCGGTGGCAGCATTGCCAGCAGGAACGGCGTGTCGGTGTGGAAAACTTCAATGCGCAGGACTTTTGCCCAGCCGCCCAGCAGCGCATCCGCGCCGTCAAACAGCGTGCCGTTACCCAGAATTTCACGCAGCGAGCCAAGCACGAACATCGCGCAGGTCGCACCCATACCGATAGCAAAGCCGTCCAGCGCCGAGATCAGCGGATCGTTCTTCACCGCAAAGGCTTCCGCGCGGCCCACGACAATACAGTTGGTGACGATCAGCGGGATAAAAATCCCCAGCGACTGATACAGACCGAACGCGTAGGCGTTGATCAGCATCTGCACGATACTCACCACCGAGGCGATGATCATCACGTAAATCGGGATACGAATTTCCGACGGCGTCCAGCGGCGCAGGGCGGAGATCGACAGGTTGGTCAGGGTCAGCACCAGCGTTGTCGCCAGCCCTAATCCGAGTGCGTTTGTTGCGGTCGATGTGACGGCCAGCAGCGGGCACATCCCCAGCAGCTGGACCAGCGCGGAGTTGTTTTTCCAGAGACCCTGGACAATAACCTCTTTAACCTGGCTCATTACTACTCCTCACAGCTGGGCAGATTGTTGAGTTGCGCGGGCAACGTTTCGGCGTACAGCCCCGCGCGTTTCACCGCATTTACCACTGCGCGCGGTGTAATGGTCGCACCGGTAAACTGGTCAAACTCGCCGCCGTCTTTTTTCACCGCAAAGGCGGTGTCATTTTCACCGTGAATGACTTTCCCGGCAAAATGCAAAATCCAGTTACCGAGGCGAAGCTCAATTTTATCGCCAAGACCTGGGGTTTCGTGGTGTTCTGTCACGCGCGTGCCCAGAACCGTACCTGAGAAATCAGTCCCGACCAAAAGCCGAATCGCACCAGAATAGCCATCCGGTGCGGTTGCTTCCATCACCGCGCCCACGGCGTCATCACCCTTGCGTGCGATGAAAATACGGTGCTCACCTTTGCCTAACTGCGGAGCCTGAACGATAAAGCAGCTTTTCTGCAGGTCATTATCGTAAAAATCCGATGGGATCACCTGGTCAAATAGCGCTTTTTGCTGCTTTGAAGCCTGTTCATCAATGGTGTTTTTTGTGAGTTCATTCACCAGCGCGGTCAGTCCCGTCAGGGCAGCGGCGAAAATCGCCAGCGTCACGCCGTGTTTTTGCATTGTTTTCAGCATGGCGAATCCTTAGCGGTGGCCATACACGCGAGGGCGCGTGTAGTAGTCGATGAGTGGCACCGTGATGTTGGCGAGCAGAACGGCAAACGCTACACCATCGGGATAGCCGCCAAAACTACGAATCAGCCACACCAGCAGCCCCGCCAGTGCGCCGAAAATCAGGCGTCCACGGTTGGTGGTTGAGGCAGTGACCGGATCGGTCAAAATAAAGAATGCGCCAAGCATCGTTGCGCCGGAGAGCAGGTGCATCTGCGGGCTTGGCAGCGGTTCGGACGAGAACAGCCAACCCAGCGTGGCGCAAATGGCCAGTGTCACCAGGAAACTCACTGGAATGTGCCAGCGAATCGCTTTCTTCCACAGCAGGAATACACCGCCCAGCAGATAGGCGATATTCACCCACTGCCAGCCTGCGCCCGCCAGCACCCCGCTGTAAATCGGGTACTGCATGATTTGTTCCAGACTATGACCGGCATGAAGCGAGGTTTTAAACGTATCGAGCGGCGTTGCCTGGCTAATCCCGTCTACGCCCATACGCAGCGTGGTCATATCGCCGCCTGAGGCCGTATGACCGGTGAAGATCACCTGCAGGGCATCCATAAAGCCCGGCACCGTCGCGGCGATTTCGTGCGGCGGCAGCCAACTGGTCATCTGCACCGGGAAGGAGATCAGCAGCACCACGTAGCCGATCATCGCCGGGTTAAACGGGTTATGTCCCAGACCACCGTACAGCTGTTTGGCAATAATGACTGCGAAAACGGTACCCAGTACCACCATCCACCACGAGGCAAAGGGCGGAATACTGATTGCCAGCAGGAGGCCTGTCAGCAGGGCTGAGTTGTCCGCCAGAATACGCGGGACGGGCATTTTGCGCAGCTTCAGCACCAGCGCTTCGGCAGCCAGCGCACTGACGCAGCCGAGGAGTATCTGAAACAGTGTCCCCCAGCCAAAAAACCAGAACTGCACAGCAATACCCGGCAGTGCTGCCAGGCAAACCAACATCATAATGCGCGACGTCTGGCGCTGGTTATGGGTGTAAGGGGAACTTGCGATTCTGAAAACCATTTAATCCTCGTTTACTGCCTGCTGTGCGGCTTTCTTAGCCTGAACGCGCGCAATCGCGGCAGCGACTGCGGCTTTGCGTGGGTCGTCGTTTGCTGCGGGTTCGGCTTCCTGCTGGGCCGCTTTACGCGCTTTCGCGCGGGCAATAGCCGCTTCGACGGCGGCTTTACGCGGGTCTACCGGGGCTTCCGGCGCGGCTGACGCTTCCTGCTGGGCCGTTTTACGTGCTTTGGCGCGGGCGATAGCGGCTTCAACGGCGGCTTTACGCGGGTCAATCGGGGCTTCCGGCGCGGCGGGCTCTTCCTGCTGCGTCGCTTTACGTGCTTTGGCACGAGCAATCGCTGCTTCCACAGCCGCTTTACGCGGATCAATTTCTGCGTTCGGCTGCACGTCCTGCGCTTTTTCGGCCTGACGGGCGCGGGCCTGTGCTTTACGCGCTTCGCGGGCGGCGATGGCTTTGCTGTTATCCGGTTTTTCACCGGCAGGAATAATCACCGGCTGCGCAGCAGAGGCTTTTTTCTCGCGAACGCGGGCCAGGGCGGCGTTAATCGCATCGTGATCTTTTTCAGCAGGCTGAACGGCGGCCTTTTTATGACGTTCCTGACGCGCCAGTTTCTCACGCTCAAGACGGGCCTGACGGGCTTCAAAGCGGGCTTTAGCTTCGGCAGCGCGTTTTTCTTCCATCGAAATAGCGTAAATATCGGCCTTTTCCTGACGGAAGTATTGCACCAGCGGAATGCTGCTTGGACACACCCATGCGCAGGCCCCGCACTCGATGCAGTCGGCCAGATTATGCGCTTTGGCTTTGTCGTGCAGTTGGCCTTTGCTGTACCAGTATAGTTGCTGTGGCAGAAGGTCAGCCGGGCAGGCATCGGCGCAGGCACTACAGCGAATGCAGCCTTTCTCTTCCTGTTCTTCGCCCATCTCGCTGGCAGACGGTGCCAGCAAACAGTTGGTAATTTTCACCACCGGCACGTCGAGCCACGGCAGGGTAAAGCCCATCAGCGGGCCGCCCATGATTACCATCTGATCGCTACCCGGACAAAATCCGGCCTGCTCCAGCAGATGGCGCACTGGCGTCCCCAGACGCGCCCAAACGTTACCCGGCTGCGAAACGGATTCCCCGGTCAGGGTCACCACGCGTTCGGTCAGGGGTTCGCCGTCGACAACTGCGCGTTTCACCGCATAAGCGGTCCCGACGTTTTGCATCAGCACGCCGATATCTGAAGAGCGACCGCCGTGGGGAACCTGTTTGCCGGTTAAAATCTGAGTGAGCTGTTTTGCGCCGCCGGACGGATATTTAGTCGGAACAACGCGCAGGCCAATGTCATGACTGCCCGCGAGCACCGCACGCAGCATGGAAATCGCCTGCGGTTTGTTATCTTCAATGCCGATCAGCACTTCACGCGGTTGCAAAATATGCGCAAGAATGCGAATGCCTTCTACAACCTGTGCGGCGCAGTCTTGCATCAGACGGTCGTCGGCGGTGATATAAGGCTCGCACTCGGCGGCATTGATGATCAGGGTCTCTATCTTATCGCCGCCGCCGCGCAGTTTGGTTCCGGTTGGGAAGCCCGCGCCGCCCAGACCAGCCACGCCAAACTGATGGATGCGCTCGATCAGCGCCTCGCGACTCTGCGCGCGATAATCGCTCCAGCCGTCGCGATCGATCCAGCGGTCTTCACCGTCTGCTTCAATAGTGACGCTTAATTCGGACAGCGCCGAAGGGTGGGGCACTGTATGTGGGGCAATTGCCACCACTTTACCTGACGTTGGAGCATGAACCGGCAGCATACGCCCGCGCCCGAAGGTGAGCGGTTGGCCACGCAGTACGCTGTCACCGACCTGGACGCACAGTTCGCCCTCAGCGCCGATATGCTGTTTAAGCGGCATAACAAAACGGGTTGCCAGCGGGATCTGGCGCAGCGGCGTGCCGCTTGACTGGGTTTTCATTTCCGGCGGATGAATGCCGCCGTCGAAATCCCAAATCTTCTCTTTTCTGAAAGCAGAAAATAACTTAAGCATGGTGTTCCACAGGAATTATGCGAACTGGAATGGTTTGAAGATCCCACTTCCAGCTGTCGGGAGTCGTTTCAACCGGGCGCAGCTCAATGCATTGCGTTGGGCAGGGGGCCACACAGAGATTACAGCCCGTACACAGATCCGCCATCACGGTATGCATCGCGCGCGTCGCGCCAACAATCGCATCAACCGGACACGCCTGAATGCATTTGGTGCAGCCTATGCAGTTGGCTTCATCGATGACGGCCAGCACGCGGACAGGCTCTTGCGCACTCTCATCGCCATCGACAGGTTGCGGATCGACGTTAAGCAGTGTGGCAATTTTCAGCATCACGGCTTCGCCACCGGGCGCACAGCGGTTAATCTTTTCACCGTTCCCAACTGCTTCTGCATACGGACGGCAGCCAGGATAGCCGCACTGTCCACACTGGCTTTGGGGCAGGAGGTCGTCGATTTTTTCCACGACAGGATCGCCCTCTACCGCAAAACGGCGCGAGGCGTAACCCAGAATAATGCCAAAAAACAGCCCCAACACGCTGATGGAGGCGATGGCAATCCAGATAGCATTCATTACAACTTCACCAGACCACTGAAGCCCATAAAGGCCAGAGACATCAAACCGGCGGTGACCAGCGCAATAGCGTTACCGCGAAAAGGTGCCGGAATATCGGCGGCGGCCATGCGTTCACGAATCGACGCAAACAGTACCATCACCAGCGAGAAGCCGACGGCAGCGGAAAAACCATACAACGCTGATTGCAGGAAATTATGTCCCAGGTTGATGTTGAGCAGCGCCACGCCGAGAACCGCGCAGTTGGTGGTAATCAGCGGCAGGAAAATACCGAGCAGGCGATACAACGCCGGGCTGGTTTTGCGCACCACCATTTCCGTAAACTGCACCACAAAGGCAATCACCAGGATAAAAGCCAGCGTGCGCAGATAGGTCAGGCCGAGCGGGATCAATATCCAGGTATCAATCCACCAGGCGCAAATAGAGGCCAGCGTCATCACGAAAGTGGTCGCCAGTCCCATGCCCATCGCGGTCTCCAGTTTTTTGGAAACCCCCATGAACGGGCACAGGCCAAGGAACTTCACCAGCACGAAGTTATTAACCAGCACAGTTCCGACAAAGAGCAGTAAGTAATCGGTCATTATTTAGCCTGAAATAAAAAAGCCGCCTATTATCGGATAAACCACAACGGGCGACAACAGGATAACTGTAGGGTTATTACGGATTCACAAAGGTCTTTTTCACGCGGGCTGAGCGCCTGAAATAGGGTGCGAAGAGCGCGGCGGCCAGCAGCGGGAACAGCAGCTGGCGTGTCGCCAGTAAGTCTGAAACCGGCGAAAAGGCGAAAGCCTTAATCGCCAGCAGCACAGAAATCAGCAGCCAGATAATGTAATGCTTGCGTACTTTCTGACGACGTTTAAAGAACGCGATGGTCAGCCAAAGGGTGTAATACCACATGGCGATAGCAAAACCGAATGAAGCAAACCATAAAGCGATATTCACGGTGCTTTGCGAGGTCAGATTCTTTAACGCATACGGCGTGACGAGAGCCGTGGTGTACAGCAGCAGCGCAAGCGATGCGCTTAACAAAGCAACCAGTAACCAGGCGAGCGGGGCGAGTAACCAGCCTCCGATTTTTTCTCCAGGCGATGTGGTCATGTTATCTCCCTCAGTCTGCGCGAAATGATACCCGGCAAATTTACCGGGGCGTGAGTATATAACATTTCGCGCTGATGGCTACCGTCTTACAGCACGTAGCGCCAAACTGATTTAGGGACTTCGCCGACGTTGAACAAGCGTCCGCCTGACACCAGCTCCGCACGGCGATGGTCGGCGGCGCGATACATATTGATGATGTCCTGATTATCGGTGAGCGTGTAGTTCAAATGGTCAAACAGTTTTTCCAGGCTCTCGAGAGAACTGATCTTGCGAAATTTTAATAAATAGTCCTGAACTGTCATTTTATTAAGCTTCCATTTTAAAAGTAAATTTTACTGGCAGGGAAATTCGGTCGAATAATAAACGGATAAATAAGGACGTAAACGGCCCACTCAAGTGTTAAGGCTAAATTAGGAGTTTTCTTTGAATAAATCAGGCGTCGGACGACGCCCAGGGAAGAAGGTTAACGCTGATTTCTGCCACTGGCAATACGCAACTGACAGCATATGTCACTCTTTCATCGCGACTTATTTCGCCTGAGAGGCGGCAACAGGCTCAGGTGGCTGGTAGTTATCAATGTGGCTGGCAACGCCGAGCAAAATGACTGAAACACCGAGGACAACCCATCCCGCTAATTCCACAATTCGATTGATTATTGACGTCATGATCTTTGTTTGTGATTTATCCATAAATACAGTTTGAGAATGTTACAGCGCTGTTTCGGCTATCGCAAGTCCTTTGGGAACGGTTTCCTTGTATGAATTCAGCATGTTATATGAATGTAACAAAGACAAAAGGTGACTCGTGCTATTTTACTTTTTGTAATCCATTACAAAATTGTTGTGACAGCAATGTTGATAGTGTGAGAATGAGCGAAAGCAACGATGAGAGGCAATGACATGAGTGACAAAATCCGCGTAGGATTAATTGGTTATGGGTATGCCAGCAAGACGTTCCACGCGCCGCTGATTGCCGGTACGCCTGGAATGGAGCTGGCAGCAGTTTCGAGCAGCGATGCGACAAAAGTCCACGCTGACTGGCCAACGGTTCCGGTAGTTTCTGAGCCTAAACACCTGTTTAACGATCCAAACATCGATTTAATCGTCATTCCCACCCCCAATGACACGCACTTCCCGTTGGCGAAAGCCGCGCTGGAAGCGGGCAAGCACGTGGTGGTGGATAAACCTTTCACGGTCACGTTGTCGCAGGCACGCGAGCTGGACGCACTGGCAAAAAGCCTTGGGCGATTGCTGTCGGTTTTCCATAATCGTCGCTGGGACAGTGATTTCCTGACGCTTAAAGCGCTGATTGGCGAAGGAACGTTGGGTGAGGTGGCGTATTTCGAATCTCATTTCGACCGCTTCCGTCCGCAGGTGCGTAATCGCTGGCGCGAACAGGCCGGTCCGGGAAGTGGTATCTGGTACGATCTGGCCCCGCATCTTCTGGACCAGGCGGTGAATTTGTTTGGCCTGCCGGTCAGCATGACGGTCGATCTGGCGCAGCTGCGTCCTGGCGCACAGGCAACGGACTACTTCCATGCGATTCTGAGCTATCCGCAGCGTCGCGTGGTCCTGCACGGTACCATGCTGGCGGCGGCAGAATCTGCGCGATACATTGTTCATGGTACGCGCGGGAGCTACGTCAAGTTTGGTCTGGACCCGCAGGAAGACCGCCTCAAAAACGGCGAGCGTCTGCCGCAGGAAGACTGGGGCTACGATATGCGTGATGGTGTTCTGACGCGTGTTGAAGGCGAAGAACAGGTACAGGAAACCTGGCTGACGCTGCCGGGCAATTACCCGGCCTACTATGCAGCAATTCGCGATGCGCTGAACGGTACGGGCGAAAACCCGGTTCCGGCCAGCCAGGCGATTCAGATTATGGAACTGATCGAGCTGGGTATCGAATCAGCGAAACACCGCTCGACGCTCTGTCTGGCGTAAGAGTGAAAAAGGCCGGCGAATGTGCCGGCCTTTTATTTTTCTGTGTTGGCCGGCAAAAGAAGTGCCGCCCGACAAGAGGTTTATCAACCAGCGACTTTATCGCGCAGCGCTTGTTTCTCCGCTGCGCTCAGGAATGCAATCTCCAGCCCGTTGATCTGTGCCTGGCGAATCTGCTCACGGCTCAGACCTGCCTGAGGTGCGGCGATATGATACTCATGGATAATATCGATACCCTGAACCGCCGGATCGTCGGTGTTCAGCGTTGCCAGCACGCCATGCTCAAGGAAGATTTTCAGCGGATGCTGTGCCAGGGACGCGACCGTGCTGGTCTGGATATTGGACGTCAGGCACGATTCGATACCGATACGCTGTTCAGCCAGGAAATCCATCAGCGTTCTGTCTTCAATGGCCTTCACGCCGTGGCCAATACGCTCGGCACCCAGCTCACGAATGGCCTGCCAGATACTTTCCGGGCCTGCCGCTTCGCCCGCATGTACGGTGACATGCCAGCCTGCATCGCGTGCGCGGTTGAAGTGGGAGAGGAACAAGCTGCCGGGGAAGCCCAGCTCGTCACCGGCCAGGTCGACGGCGGTAATATGGTCGCGGTGGGCTAGCAACGCTTCCAGCTCTTGCAGACACGCGGCTTCACCAAAAGTACGGCTCATAATACCAATCAGACGCGCCTGAACGTCAAACGCTTTACAGCCTTCGCGCACGCCTTCGATAACGGCTTCTACCACACCTTCAACAGGCAGATTGTGGGTCATTGCCATGTAGCCTGGGGAAAAACGCAGTTCGACATAGTGCAGGCCGTTGCGCGCAGCATCTTCGATGTTTTCAAACGCGACGCGACGACAGGCGTCCAGCGAGGCCAGCACTTTCACGCCCCAGTCCAGCTTACCGAGGAAACTCACCAGATCCGGCTCGTTCGTCGTTACCTGCACGTGGGGGATCAGGGTCTCAATAGTTTGAGCGGGGAGGGATAAATTAAACTGGCGGCCAAGATCGAGAATAGTTTGGGCACGAATGTTGCCATCAAGATGACGGTGGATATCGGTTAACGGAAGACGTGTATCAATCATGGTCGCACTCATTTTCTGGTTAAAGTGCGCCACATTATAAAAACATTTGCAGGTAAAAAGCTATTTGCGCAATAGGAAATTCTATTGCGCAACCCGTTACAGCAGAGATTGAATCCCCGCGATTAACCGCTCAACCCCTTGTTCCAGCTTGCTGCGCGGACATCCTGCATTCAAACGCACATAACCCTGACCTTCCACGCCGTAGGTATATCCCGGCATAATCGCCACTTTTTGCTGTTCGATGAGGACTTTTTGCAGCGATTTATCATCGATGCCTAATGGACTCAAATCAATCCACGCCAGATAAGTGGCTTCCGGCGGCTGCCAGTTGAGCTGTGGGAACGCAGCGTTTAACTGTTCTGCTACATAGTGCAGATTATTTTCCAGATAAGCCCGCAGTGCATCCAGCCACGCTTCACCTTGCTCGTAAGCGGCAATATGCGCCGTCAGCGCCAGCACGGAAGGGGACGAAAGTCCGTCGCGACCTTTCAATGCTTTCAAATAACTCGCGCGACTTTCGTCATCGCCAATCAGCCCGTACGCGCCGGTCAGTGCCGGAATGTTAAAACTCTTGGAGCCTGAGGTCAGCAGCGCCCATTTGCGCTTCGCCACTTCGTTCCACGGCGTATGCTGATGGTCTCCCCACACCATATCCATATGAATTTCATCGCTGATCACCGCCACATCGTAACGGCCACACAGCTCGGCCATGATGTTTAGCTCGTCGCGCGTCCAGACTTTCCCTGTCGGGTTTTGTGGGCTACACAGCAGCAGAACGGTGTTCTCAGGTTTCGCCAGCTCAGCTTCCAGTCGGGTCATATCGCACGCCCAGCCGGTCGCATTTTTTTGCATCGGAACAGGAACGACTTTGCGATCGTTCCCCTGCACGGCGTTATAAAACGCGTCGTAAGCGGGGGTGTGGATCACAATGCCGTCACCGGGTTTGGACCAGATGCGGATAAGCTCGGAGACCATATAAATCACCGACGGGCCATACACGAGGGTGTCGGTGTCGATACGGCTATTAAAACGTTGCTGGAACCAGTGCGCCACGGCAGCGAGAAACTCGTCGTTCTTCCAGCGACTGTAGCCAAATACGCCGTGGTTGATGCGCTGGTGCAGCGCCTCGGTAATGCACGGTGCGGTGGCAAAATCCATATCGGAAATGGTGAAGGGCAGTAGATCGTCCGCGCCAAAGCGGTCAGCGACGTAATCCCACTGCGTACACCAGGTTCCGTGGCGATCGACGACGGTTGAAAAATCAAACATGGCTCTCGTCCTTAAAGTAAAACCCCCTTCACTAGAAGGGGGCGAGGTGTCAGGCTTCTACCGTACGCATGAGCGTCGATAGTTCATCTTTAACCGACTGGACCTGCGGTCCAATCACCACCTGCAAATTATGCTGATTCAACTGTACCACGCCGATGGCCCGGTTGGCCTTCAGGGCGTTGGTGTCTACCTTCGACATATCGTTTACCGACAGGCGCAGGCGGGTGATGCAGTTATCCAGCGAGGTAATATTATCCGCACCGCCGAGAGCCGCCAGAATCGCTGGCGTGTTGTAGCCCGATTTACCAACAGTGCCTACAACCGCTTGTTCAGTGCTGGCTGTATCGGTATCACGGCCCGGCGTTTTGAGGTTAAAGCGCGTAATCGCGAAGCGGAAGATACCGTAGTACACCGCGAACCAAATCGCCGCAACCACGGGTACCAGGTACCATTTGGTCGACAGACCGTGCAGGATACCGAACACCACGAAGTCGATAACGTTGCCGTCGGTGTTGCCGATAGTCACACCCAGAACCGCCATCACGGTGAAGCCCAGGCCGGTCAGCACGGCGTGAATGAGGTACAGAACCGGAGCGACGAACAGGAACAGGAACTCGATTGGCTCAGTCGTTCCGCCGACCACACAGGCGATAACGCCAGAGATCAGCAGGCCTTTAATTTTGTGACGGTTTTCAGGGCGTGCGCAGTGGTACATCGCCAGAGCGGCACCCGGCAGACCGCCGAGGAAGGCCGGCATTTTACCCTGCGACAGGAAGCGGGTCGCGCTTTCAGAGAAGCCGTGGGTAGTCGGGCAGCTCAGCTGCGCCTGGAAGATAGTCAATGCGCCGCTGACATCGTGACCGCACACGTCCATCGTGCCGCCCGCTTCGGTAAAGCGGATCAGCGCCACCAGAATATGCTGCAAACCAAACGGCAGCAGCAGACGTTCACCGGTACCGAAAATCATCGGACCAAAATCGCCCGCGCTGTTAATAATGCGGCCAATGCCGGTGATTCCCATCGCGAAGACCGGCCAGATCAGTGGAATAATCAGGCCAAACAGGCCCATAACGAAGAGGGTAGCAATCGGCACAAAGCGCGTACCGCCGAAGAATGCCAGGGCGTCTGGCAGGCGGATATTGTGGAAGCGCTCGTGCAGCATCCAGATGATCACGCCCGCAATGACCGCACCGAGGATCCCGGTGTCGATGGACTGAATGCCCAGCACGCTCTGAATGTTGTTGGCTTTCAGGACGGCAGCGTCAGTGGTTGGCAGAATGCCTTTGGCGGTCAGCCAGAAGTTCACTGCCAGGTTCATCACCGCGTAACCGACGAAACCCGCAAATGCGGCCACGCCTTTGTTTTCGCGCGCCAGACCCAGCGGGATTGCGATACAGAACATCACCGGCAGGAAGCTAAACGCGAAGGAGCCGACTTTGCTCATCCAGATGAAGATCGCCTGCAGCACCGGATTGCCCAGGAATGGGATCAGGGTAATGACATCGTGGCTGCTGAGCGAGCTGCCGATCCCGAGCATGATCCCGCAAAACGAGAGTAGTGCCACCGGCAACATAAAGGTTTTACCCAGTTGCTGGAAGAACTCCCACAGCGATATTTTTGGTGCTGCTTTCGCCGTCATAAAACGACTCCTTGAAGGTTAAAAGGGTTTTATCTGTTTCGTTGTGGCGAGAAGATAAAACGTTTTACCAAACTTTAGTGCGCTCTGAATCACATTCTCGTGCTTTAATTAGCAGTATAAATAGAACCTATTGATAAAACGTTTTATCGGACTGCACATCAGGGAGTTGGGCGTTCACATGTCTGTTGCGAAAAAGGTAACCATTAATGATGTTGCGCTGGTGGCCGGAGTATCGGTCAGTACCGTTTCGTTGGTGCTGAGCGGAAAAGGGCGCATTTCTCCTGCTACCGGTCAGCGCGTGAACGAGGCGGTAGAGCAACTGGGGTTTGTGCGTAACCGTCAGGCGGCTTCGCTTCGCGGCGGGCAAAGCGGCGTTATTGGGCTGATTGTGCGCGATCTCACCTCGCCGTTTTATGCGGAACTGACCGCCGGGCTGACGGAGGCGCTCGAAGCGCAGGGACGAATGGTTTTCTTGCTGCACGGGGGGCGCGAAGCGGATCAGCTGCTTTCCCGTCTGGATATGCTGCTGACCCAGGGCGTGGACGGTGTAATCATCGCGGGCGCGTCGGGCGTGGGCAGTGAACTGTGCGAACGTGCGGCGCAAAAGGGCGTTCCCCTGGTGTTTGCCTCGCGCGCCAGCTATCTCGATGAAGCCGATACCCTGCGGCCCGACAACATGCAGGCAGCACAAATGCTGACTGAACATCTGATTCGTCGCGGTCATCAGAAAATCGCGTGGCTGGGCGGGAAAAGTTCCTCGCTGACCCGCGCTGAACGCGTGGGCGGCTACTGCTCAACGCTGATCAAATACGGCCTGCCATTCCACAGCGAATGGGTGGTCGAGTGTGAATCCAGCCAGAAGAAAGCGGCGGAAGCTATGGGCGCATTGTTGCGCAGCAATCCCACCATCAGCGCAGTGATTTGCTACAACGATATTATTGCGATGGGCGCGTGGTTCGGCCTGATCCGCGCCGGACGCCAGAGCGGTGAAGGCGGCGTTGAGACTTTCTTCGATCAGCAGGTGGCTTTGGGCGCTTTTGCTGACGTTGGAGAAAATGCATTAGACGATCTGCCTATCGTCTGGGCGACAACGCCAGCGCGGGAGATGGGCTACACGCTGGCGGACAGAATCATGCAGCGAATTGAAAAATCAGACGTACAAGCCGGGCATCAGATTGTCTCGGCGCGGCTGGTGACGGTGAAGTAGCACCGTCAGTTTGCAGCGAGGGTTTTCGGCTGTTTTGCCAGGTGCGTCAGGATCGTCTGGCCAATGTAGTTGCTCCAGTTAAAGCTATTTTGTAGCACGATCACCGCATTCTGATTTTGCTTATCAAAACCAATGTAACTGGAATATCCACCAATATACCCCACCTGATAGGTCATTTTCTGACCGTCCATTTCGTCACTCACCCAGGCAATATTGGCGGCCTCTTTCTGCCGGTAATAGTAGGTGCGGGTGACGTCTTTAAACGTCTGATTGAGTGCGTCTTGATCGGTAGGGCTGAAGTGCGCTCGGGCGTAGGTCGCAAGATCGCGGGCGCTGCTGTACAGGCTGGCCGCAGCGGTCATATTATGCTGGAAATGCCAGTCCGGCGTGAGCTCTCCACGGGGGATCAATTTGGGCTGATCGCCAGCATGACCGAGTGCGCGATACGGATAAGACTTGAGCCGCTCTGGTCTGTAACTGCTGTTACTCATGTGCAACGGGGCAAATATCTCGCGCTGTGCCAGTGCTTCAATGGGCTCTTCGGTGTGCCTTTGCAAAATGTAGCCCAGAATGGCATAGCCGATATTTGAATACTGCGGTGCGTGAGAGTCGGGGGCGTCGAAATCGCTCAGATAAGTCAGGACGTTGTTGCTATCAAGCTCTGAATAAAAGTTCTCACCGGTGCTGAAATAACGCATAAGATTTTCCAGCGTCAACAGATCCATAGGTTGACGCGGCAAACCGGAGGTGTGAGTCACCAGCTGTAGCAGGGTGATATTTTTCGCATCAGGGCTTAACGGCGTGTCGGCAGGCAGCAGGGTGTCGAGCGTATCCGTCCAGTTGAGTTTTCCCTCATTGACCAGCAGCGTGGTCACTTCGGCGGTGACACCTTTACTCAACGAACCCAGGGCGAACAATGTATCAGGATTGATGGGGTGGCGATTTTTCTCGTCAGTGACACCGTAACTGTGAAATTCGGCGGGACCATTATGCTGAATAATCGCGACAATCATCCCGGTGACGTTTTTATCCTGCATATACAGATGGATCATGGGGTCGATGCCGCGCCCGTAATCACCAACCACAACGTGAGCGCGTTTTTGTACCGGCATTTCCATTTGCGATAACGTACTGTTTCCACAGCCAGCTAACACCAACAGGGACAAGAGCAGTAATGGTGTTTTCATGTTCATTCTTGAAAGCTGACTGTGCCGCCCTGTCTGGAAAATGGAGCGCGCATTATACAAAGAATGCGCTTAGCGCGGCGCAGAAATTTGACTCTTTTCAGCGGGGAGCGGTATGTTGCGGTGATCCAGATCAAGGGCCACACCCGTTGAAGGATGCATATTCGGCGCTCCTGTTAAGTTCTGTAAAACGATTATCCTCATGCAAATCTTCAAAACTCTGCTCGCATTAGCGTTCATTCCCGCTGTTTCGATCGCCTCAAGCAATATTGAAGTCGGATTCTCACCGGAGGGCGGCGCCCAGGAACTGGTGCTGAAAACGATTAATAATGCCGAAAAATCGATCCGCATGATGGCCTTTTCATTCAGCGCCCCGGATGTGATGAACGCGCTGGTGGCGGCGCAAAAGCGCGGCGTTGACGTGCAAATTGTGATCGATGAGAAGGGAAACATCAGCGATAAAAGCCTGCTGGCGATGCGCTATGTGACGCAAAATGGCATCAAGCTGAGAACCGACGATCATTATCGAATTCAGCACGATAAAGTGATTATCGTCGACGGGTGCACGGTGGAGACCGGCTCATTCAACTTCGCCAAAACGGCGGAATACAAAAACTCGGAAAACGTGATTGTGATCCACAACGCCCCGGACCTGGTGGCGCAGTATCTTGCTCACTGGGAGAATCGCTGGCGACAGGGAGTGGATTTCTCGTCATAAAAAAAGCCGGGTGGCGGCTTCGCCTTACCCGGCCTACAAAACCCTCGATCGCACTGGCTCTTTAGGCCGGGTAAGCGCAGCGTCACCCGGCTTTTTTCACCGTTACTGCTGCGGAGCCGCAGGTTCAGCCGGTTCCGGCATTCCCAGCGTTGGCATTCCGAACATGCCGACGAAATCTTCCAGCGGCATTTTCTGCCCGTTCAGCGTGACCTGGCCATTTGCGTATTGCAGGCTGGTGCCAATCACGTTGTCTTCAAGCGTCGTAATGCGGAACATCTGGCCCATCGCCGCCATGCCTTTCACTTGCTGGCTTGCCAGCTTCGCCGCATCGGCTTCGTTATAGCCTTCGAGCTTCGCTATTTGCGTCATAAACTCGGTAGCCATATCCACCGGAATGGTCAGTTTGCTATCGATGGACTTCACGCTGCGATCCACTTCCTGCGCCAGAGTCTGCGCTTCACCGGTCGCTGTTGCCGGATCTTTCAGGAACAGAGACAGATTAAAGTTGGTTTCGCCTTTGCCGTTTTTCCAGCTCAGGGGAGCAATGGTGATCACCGGTTCGCCTTTCAGCAGCAGCGGCAGGTTGCTTAACAGAGCATCCATTGCTTTTTGCTGATACAGCTCAGGATTTTTTGTCATCAGCTCTTTATCGGCCAGCAGCGCCTGGCTCTGAGCACGATACTGTTGGCTGAACTGGTGCCACGCCTGGCCGTCGATATTGCCGATTTTCAGCGTCAGTTTGCTGGAGCCCAGATCCTGATTCTGTACTTTCAGGCTATTCAGGCTGTAGTCCAGCTGGCTGTTCACGCTTTTGCCGTCTTTGGTGATTTCCGATTTGCCGTCCAGATTCATGCCTTCCAGCACGGCCATCTCTTTACCTTCCACGCCAAGTGACAATTTCTCAAGGCTAATTTTTTGATCGCCAATGCGTTCATCAAAGCTGGTCAGGCGGCTGTTACCGTCCAGTTTCAGGTTATTGAAGGTCATCTGGACCTTCTGATCGTATTCGTTCACCGCATTGACCAGTCCGCTTTCCGCTGTTCCACTCAGGGAAATTACGTTGCCTTCACGATCCGCATCCAGTTTGAAATCGCCACCGCTGAAGGCGACTTTCTCTTCACCTTTTTCATAATTCAGCGCTTTCAGGGCAATATCAGAACTCGTATCACCGGCGTAGCTGATGCGGGTATCCACCACAAACGGCGACTCGTTTTTCGCCAGGTCGAACAGCGGTTTGGTCGCTTCGTTATTCACCAGCGTGGATTTAACCGACGCCATCGAAGGGATCAGATTGAAATGCTTAAGCTGAGCCAACGGGAATGGGCCGTGATCGACCACTTCGTTCAGTACCACGCTTTGACCGGCCTTCAGCCAGCCATTTTCACTGCCTGCAACGGGTTTAACCACCAGTTGCATGTGGCTCTTGAAGACGCCGCGCTGATAATCCTGATAGCTCAATTCCAGCCCGGCTTCGGGTGCCGTACGTTTAATTTCGCTGTTGGCCTGCGCCACCATTTCCGCCAGACGGCTCTCCAGCTGCTTACCGGTGAACCACGAAGCACCCGTCCAGACCACGCCTAATGCGACAACAACGCTAACCGCTACAACCGATTTTTTCATCGTGATTATCCCTAAAATGAAACCAGGCGGTAGAAACCGCCTGGTGATGTAAAGCCTTTAACTAGCTTAGCAAGAGTGCCGATAAACTTATAGCTTATTGAAGACTCGAGCCAAACGGCCAGTGCCGCTGATGCTGATCGGTGACTCATTCGCCGCCACAAACGCCGATTCACCCGGTTTCAGCACCAGGCGCTGCTCGCCTTTGCTCAGAACCGCTTCGCCTTCAACACAGAACAGGATCGCCGCGCTCTGCTGTGAAACCGCTGTCTCCGTTGCGCTCAGGTCATGCAGCGCAAAGGCGAAATCGTCAACCGGAATCGGGAAGTCCAGCTCTGCGCCGTTTTTCACCGGCTGAGTGAGCAGCTCTGCGGCAGGTTTCGCCACGAATTTCACGTTCGCCACCAGTTCAGGAATGTCGATGTACTTCGGCGTCAGACCGGCACGCAGGACGTTATCGGAGTTCGCCATCACTTCCAGCGCCACGCCTTGCAGGTAAGCGTGCGGCGTTTCGGCAAACAGGAACATCGCATCGCCCGGATTCAGCTTCACCACGTTCAGCAGCAGAGGGGAGAAGAGGCCGCTGTCGTTCGGGTAGAATTCAGAGATCAGGCGAATGGTCTGCCACGGTTCGCCCTGCTGGCTGTTCAGCGCGGCTTTCAGCACTGCCAGCGCGTGAGATTTTTCGTCGTCCTGCATGTTCAGCAGGCTGGCAAAAAGCTGGCTCAAGCCCGCTGCATCCGGGTTTTCGAGGAAATGGGCGATGGCATGATGGGCGCCTGCGACCGGTTGCAGCAGGGAGACAATCTCGGAGAACTCGCGGAAGGCGTTCATCGCCAGGAATGGTGTTAAGGCGAAAACCAGCTCCGGCTTGTGGTTCGGATCTTTGTAGTTACGCTCGGCGGCATCCAGCGGAATCCCGGCTTTATTCTCTTTTGCAAAACCGATTTCAGACGCTTTTTTGTTCGGGTGAACCTGAATAGACAGCGGCTGTGCGGCACACAGTACCTTGAACAGGAACGGCAATTCGCCGAAACGCTGGGCAACCGCATCACCGAGCAGCGCGGCTTTATCGGCTTCGATCACATCACGCAGAGAACGCACCTGACCGCTGGCGTCTTCAATTTTTGAGCTGCTCTTCGGATGCGCACCCATCCACAGTTCCGCCATCGGCAGATTGTCGGGATTGGCGATACCGTAGAGATCCGTTAACGCAGTTTGACTTCCCCAGGCATAGTTCTGCACTGAGTTGATGAGTTTTTGCATTATCAAGCCCTGTTTCAAATGTGGAATTATCTTCGCGTATTAAAGCAATAAACCGCGCGGAAGTAACCTGCGCATGTAAAAAGTCGTACTAGTCTCAGTTTTTGTTAAAAAATTGTGTAGGATAAGCAAACTCGCTTTTAAAGCAGGGCAGCGGAACATCTGCTCTTAAATAATCAGACCGAAGCAGTAAGTGAGAGAACAATGTCGAACAAACCCTTTCATTATCAAGATCCCTTCCCGCTGGCGAAGGATCAGACCGAATACTATCTGTTAACATCTGACCACGTCTCTGTCTCTGAATTCGAAGGGCAGGAGATCCTAAAAGTTGACCCCCAGGCGCTGACCTTGCTCGCGCAGCACGCCTTCCACGATGCCTCCTTTATGCTGCGTCCGGCGCATCAGCAGCAGGTTGCCGATATCCTGAGCGATCCGCAGGCCAGCGAAAACGACAAATACGTCGCGCTGCAATTCCTGCGTAACTCCGATATCGCTGCGAAAGGCATTCTGCCGACCTGTCAGGACACCGGCACGGCGATCATCACCGGCAAAAAAGGCCAGCGCGTCTGGACCGGCGGCGGCGACGAAGCCGCGCTGGCGCATGGCGTGTATAACACCTACATCGAAGATAACCTGCGCTATTCGCAAAATGCGGCGCTGGATATGTACAAAGAGGTGAATACGGGCACCAACCTGCCAGCGCAGATTGACCTCTACAGCGTCGACGGCGACGAGTACAAATTCCTGTGCATCGCCAAAGGTGGCGGTTCTGCCAACAAAACCTATCTGTATCAGGAAACCAAAGCGCTGCTCTCGCCGGGCAAGCTGAAAAACTATCTGGTCGAGAAGATGCGCACGCTCGGCACGGCTGCCTGTCCGCCGTATCACATTGCGTTTGTCATCGGCGGCACCTCGGCGGAAAGTACCCTGAAAACCGTCAAACTGGCGTCCACGAAATACTATGACGGTCTGCCGACGGAAGGGAACGAACACGGTCAGGCGTTCCGCGACGTTCAGCTTGAACAGGAACTGCTGATCGAAGCGCAAAACCTGGGCCTCGGCGCGCAGTTCGGCGGCAAATATTTCGCCCACGACATCCGCGTCATTCGTTTGCCGCGCCACGGTGCGTCTTGCCCGGTCGGAATGGGCGTCTCCTGTTCGGCGGATCGCAACATCAAAGCGAAGATCAACCGCGACGGTATCTGGATCGAAAAACTGGAAAGCAACCCAGGGAAATACATCCCGGAAGAGCTGCGCAAAGCCGGTGAAGGCGAAGCGGTTCACGTTGACCTTAACCGTCCGATGAGCGAGATCCTGGCGCAGCTGTCCCAGTATCCGGTTTCGACGCGTTTGTCGCTGAACGGCACCATTATCGTCGGGCGCGACATCGCGCACGCCAAGTTGCAGGAGCGTCTGGAGAACGGCGAAGGTCTGCCGCAGTACGTGAAAGATCACCCGATTTACTACGCGGGACCGGCGAAAACGCCAGACGGTTATGCCTCGGGTTCACTTGGCCCGACCACAGCAGGGCGCATGGATTCCTATGTGGATCAGCTGCAGGCCAACGGCGGGAGCATGATCATGCTGGCGAAAGGCAACCGCAGCCAGCAGGTGACGGATGCCTGTCATAAACACGGCGGATTCTATCTCGGGAGCATCGGTGGTCCGGCTGCGGTACTGGCGCAGGGCAGCATCAAGAGCCTGGAGTGCGTGGAATACCCGGAACTGGGGATGGAAGCCATCTGGAAAATTGAAGTGGAAGATTTCCCGGCGTTTATCCTCGTGGATGACAAAGGCAACGACTTCTTCAAACAGATCCAGTCGTCCCAGTGTTCGGCGTGCGTTAAGTAGTTTTTAAACAGTGCCGGGTGGCGGCTTCGCCTTACCCGGCCTACAAAACCTTGGGTCTGTAGGTCGGGTAAGCGAAGCGCCACCCGACACAAAAACCGTAGAATCCCGGACCTGGCGATACTTAACCGCCACCCGGCAAAAGTAGAGCGCACAAAGCGCCATACCGTTTTTTTGAAGCAAACAATACTTAATCCAGCATGTGAGCAATGTCCCCCATTTCATTGTTATCAAGGAGAAAGTAATGACCACCACACGTCGCGAGAACGATTCAATGGGCGCTATCGACGTCCCGGCTGACAAGCTATGGGGCGCGCAAACCCAGCGCTCGCTGGAGCATTTCCGTATCTCAACGGAGAAAATGCCCGTCTCGCTGATCCACGCTCTGGCGCTGACCAAACGCGCCGCCGCAAAAGTTAACCAGGACTTAGGCCTGCTTCCCGCCGAGAAAGCGACGGCTATCATCAGTGCCGCCGATGAAGTGCTGGCCGATAAACACCCCGACGAATTCCCGCTCGCCATCTGGCAGACCGGCTCCGGCACGCAAAGCAACATGAACATGAACGAAGTGCTGGCCAACCGCGCAAGCGAACTGCTGGGCGGCGTGCGCGGCATGGAACGTAAAGTTCACCCGAACGATGACGTCAATAAAAGCCAGAGCTCCAACGACGTCTTCCCGACGGCGATGCACGTCGCGGCGATCGTTGCGCTGCGCGAACACCTCATTCCGCAATTGAAGGTGCTGACCCAAACCCTGAGCCAGAAATCACAGGCGTTCGGCGATATCGTTAAAATTGGTCGCACCCATTTACAGGATGCCACGCCGCTGACGCTCGGCCAGGAGATTTCCGGCTGGGTGGCGATGCTGGAGCATAACCTCAGACATATCGATAATAGCCTGCCGCATCTGTCTGAGCTGGCGCTGGGCGGCACGGCGGTCGGTACCGGGCTGAATACCCACCCGGAATATGCGGTGCGCGTGGCGAAAGAGTTGGCAGAGATCACCGGTCAGCCGTTTGTGACCGCACCAAACAAATTCGAAGCCCTCGGCACCTGTGACGCATTAGTCCATGCCCACGGTGCGCTGAAAGGGCTGGCGGCGTCGCTAATGAAAATCGCCAACGACGTGCGCTGGCTGGCGTCCGGCCCACGCTGTGGTATCGGGGAAATCAGTATTCCGGAAAACGAGCCTGGCAGTTCGATCATGCCGGGAAAAGTGAATCCAACGCAGTGCGAAGCCGTGACCATGCTGTGCTGCCAGGTTATTGGCAACGACGTGGCGGTGAATCTTGGCGGGGCATCGGGCAACTTTGAGCTTAACGTCTATCGCCCGATGGTTATCCATAACTTCCTGCAATCGGTGCGTCTGCTGGCAGACGGGATGGAAAGTTTTAACGAACACTGCGCGACGGGGATAGAGCCGAACCGGGAGCGCATCAGTCAGCTGCTGAATGAATCCCTGATGCTGGTGACCGCGCTCAACACCCATATTGGCTACGATAAAGCGGCAGAAATTGCCAAAAAAGCGCACAAAGAGGGGTTAACGCTAAAAGCCTCTGCGCTGGCGCTGGGCTATCTGAGCGAAGCCGAATTTGATCTCTGGGTGCGTCCGGAAGAGATGGTCGGTAGCCAGAAGTAATCACTCCGCCACATACAGGTGCAGCCGTGGGATAATCAATCGCAGCGGCTGTGCCTGCGGTTTATAACGGTGCTGAATATTTTCGGCATCGTAGTTCAGCAACTCCCCGATATCGGGCACCATCGCCCCCTGGTCGGTGTCGTACAGCGCAATCAACGGCGTCGGGCAGGCGTACTGCACCTGTTTTTGCTCACCGGAATACCAGACGCGCGCAATCGGCTGCACCTTCACCGGACGTTTGATTTTGAGCCGCGCATCGGCAGGCAGCGCGGCGATATTCTCGTACTCCTGTTCGAGACGCTCAATCCACTGCTCGCGCGACCAGGGCGCCATAGTGCGCGGGGATTTGAGACTCTTCTCCAGCATCGACAGCACCTCATTACGGGTGAAATTCTTGATGATGTGCTTGTTCGCCCAACCAAAGCGCAAAGTCGCTGGCTTGCGCAGCAGGGTCAGCGAGCGGTAAGCGTTGAGAGTAATCAGACCCGGCAACTGGCGATGCACCCACTCAAAGCGCGCGGCAGGGGCCAGACCAGACTCTTCGGTGACGATTTTCTCAAACGCGGCCTTCAGCGTATTAATCTGTGAGATCTGATTTTCGATCTGCTCGCGAAGGGGGGCATCGCATTGCAGGCAGATGACGCCCGGCAGGCGCACGGCGGCTTTACTGCTGCGATTTTCTGACTGCTGCTGGATAAACAGATGGCGGTAGTGGGCAATCGTCAGATCCAGCGCCTCTTTTCCGACGTGCTGTTTCACCTCAATCACATCCAGCGGATCGTGTTCCGCCCCTTTAACCACATCCGGCAGGCTAAAGACGCGCGCGGCCAGCAGCCGACAGCTTTTCAGCCGTTCGCTCAGGCTCATCAGTTCATGTTCAATCTGGTGAAAGGTCGAGTTCAGCCGTTCGAGAAGATCGTAAGTCGCCATAATACGCTCATAGTAGTTACAACATACTTATTAGCACAGTACGCCTGGTCAGGCTACGGTGCGAATTGGGTCGGGTAGGGTAAAGCTGTGCTTATTGATTGGGATTTAAATATACGAATTTTGTATATTTTCTGTCTCGCACGCCCCGTCGGTTGATCCAGGACAGCTTAAAAGTATGATGAAAACCTAAAATCGTCACACGTTTTAGCTACCCCGAAAGGGTAAGAGGCAACTTTTGTCCAGATCTGGCCGTTTTGTCTGCGCGCTGCTGGCGTGCGTGTCGTTTTTCGCGCAGGCAGGCGCACCCGACGAACTGACAACCGCGTGGCCCGTCAATGTAGGACCGCTCAATCCCCATCTTTATACGCCCAATCAAATGTTTGCTCAGAGCATGGTGTACGAGCCACTGGTGAAATACCAGACCGACGGTTCGGTTAAACCCTGGCTGGCGAAAAGCTGGACCCACTCGGCGGATGGCAAAACCTGGCTATTTAGGTTGCGTGACAATGTCACATTTTCCAACGGTGAACCCTTCACTGCTCAGGCCGCCGCCGAGAACTTCCGTGCGGTACTGGATAACCGTCAGCGCCACGCCTGGCTGGAGCTGGCCCGGCAGATTGTCGATGTTAAAGCGCTCAATAACACCGAGCTGCAAATTACGCTGAAAAGCGCCTATTACCCGTTCCTGCAAGAACTCGCGCTGCCGCGTCCTTTCCGCTTTATCGCGCCGTCGCAGTTTAAAAATAACGAAACGATGAACGGCATTACCGCGCCTATTGGCACCGGTCCGTGGGTGCTTAAAGAGTCAAAACTCAATCAATACGACGTACTGGTGCGCAACGAGCACTACTGGGGCGAAAAGCCCGCCATCCGCCAGATTACGGTGAAAGTCATCCCGGACCCGACCACCCGCGCCGTGGCCTTTGAAACGGGGGATATTGACCTGCTTTACGGCAACGAAGGGTTGTTACCGCTGGATACCTTTGCCCGCTTTAGCCAAAGCGCACACTATCGTACTCAGCTTTCTCAGCCCGTAGAAACGGTGATGCTGGCGCTTAACTCCGCCAAAACGCCGACGGACGATCTCGCCGTGCGCGAAGCGCTGAACTACGCGGTCAACAAAAAATCCCTGATTGACAACGCCCTGTACGGCACGCAGCAGGTGGCGGAGACGCTGTTTGCTCCGACAGTGCCTTACGCGAACATTGGCCTGAAACCGCGTCAGTACGATCCGCAACAGGCGAAAGCGCTGCTGGAACAGGCCGGATGGAAGGCGCACAGCGGAAAAGCGATCCGCGAGAAAAACGGTCAGCCGCTGCGGATTGAACTGTCTTATATCGGCACCGATGCTCTGAGCAAATCAATGGCGGAAATCATTCAGGCCGATATGCGTCAGGTGGGCGTCGACGTGGCACTGGTAGGCGAAGAGGAGAGCAGTATTTACGCTCGTCAGCGCGACGGTCGCTTTGGCATGATCTTCAACCGCACCTGGGGCGCGCCCTACGACCCGCATGCTTTTATGAGCTCAATGCGCGTTCCCTCTCATGCCGATTACCAGGCTCAGCTGGGCCTCGCAGATAAACCGGTTATCGACAAAGAGATCGGCGAAGTGCTTTCGACGACCGATGAAACGCAACGTCAGGCGTTGTACCGCGATATCTTAACTCGCCTGCACAACGACGCGGTTTATCTGCCCATCAGCTATGTGTCGATGATGGTGGTGGCGAAACCAGCGCTGGGCGTGATCCCGTTCGCGCCCATCGCGTCCGACATTCCGTTTGAACAGATCCAGCCGGTGAAACCCTGATGGGGCGCTATATTTTGCGGCGCATACTGCTGCTGGTCCCGATGATATTCGCCGCCTCGGTGATTATCTTTCTGATGCTGCGTCTTGGGACCGGCGATCCGGCGCTGGATTATCTGCGTCTGTCGAATCTGCCGCCCACGCCGGAAATGGTTGCGTCGACGCGGGTGATGCTCGGGCTGGATCAGCCTTTAATCGTGCAGTACGGCACCTGGCTTTGGCGCGCGTTGCATCTCGATTTCGGGGTGTCATTCGCCACTCAGCGCCCGGTGCTGGACGATGTTCTGAATTTTTTGCCTGCCACGCTGCTGCTGGCCGGTGCGGCGCTAGTGCTGATCTTGCTCACGTCGGTGCCGCTGGGGATTTGGGCGGCGCGTCATCGTGACCGTCTGCCCGATTTCATTGTGCGGTTGATTTCGTTTCTCGGTGTCTCGATGCCTAACTTCTGGCTCGCCTTCCTGCTGGTGATGTGCTTCTCGGTATGGCTCAAATGGCTCCCGGCGATGGGCTACGGTGACTGGCAGCATTTGATTCTGCCCGCTGTGTCGATTGCGTTTATGTCGCTGGCGATCAATGCCCGACTGCTGCGGGCCAGCATGCTCGACGTCGCCGGGCAGCGCCACGTCACCTGGGCGCGTTTGCGCGGTCTGAATCACAAGCAAACCGAGCGGCGTCACATTCTGCGCAATGCCTCGCTGCCGATGATCACCGCCGTGGGAATGCATATTGGCGAGCTGATCGGCGGGACGATGATTATTGAAAACATCTTTGCCTGGCCGGGGGTGGGGCGCTATGCGGTCTCGGCGATTTTTAATCGCGACTATCCGGTCATCCAGTGCTTTACGCTGATCATGGTGGTGGTGTTTGTCCTCTGCAATCTGGCGGTGGATGTGCTGAACGCGGCGCTCGACCCGCGCATTCGTCGTCATGAAGGAGCGCACGCATGAATTTCTATCGTTCCGCGCGTCTTTCCGTTCGCCTGGCGCTGGTCATCATCGCGTTGCTGGCGCTGGTTGCGCTGACCAGCCAGTGGTGGCTGCCGTTTGATCCGCAGGCGATTGACTTGCCTTCGCGGCTGTTGTCGCCGGACAGCCAGCACTGGCTGGGCACCGACCATCTCGGGCGCGACATTTTTTCTCGTTTGCTGGCGGCCACCCGCGTGTCGCTCGGCTCAGTGATGGCCTGCCTGCTGTTAGTGCTGATAGTAGGGATGGTGGTTGGTGGCGCTGCCGGGCTGCTCGGCGGGCGAGTCGATCAGCTCGCCATGCGCGTCGCCGATATGTTCATGACCTTTCCGACCTCGATTCTGTCGTTCTTCCTCGTGGGCGTACTGGGGACGGGGCTGACCAACGTCATCATCGCCATCGCATTGTCGCACTGGGCCTGGTATGCGCGGATGGTGCGCAGTCTGGTGATCGCCCTGCGCCAACGAGAATTTGTCCTCGCGTCACGCCTTTCAGGAGCCGGAAATCTACGCATTTTTATCGATCATCTCACCGGGGCTGCACTGCCGTCGCTGCTGGTGCTGGCGACGCTCGATATCGGCCATATGATGCTGCACGTCGCCGGGATGTCCTTCCTCGGCTTAGGCGTGACCGCGCCAACCGCCGAATGGGGCGTGATGATCAACGATGCGCGCCAGTATATCTGGACGCAGCCGCTGCAAATGGTCTGGCCTGGGGTGGCGCTGTTTATCAGTGTGATGGCCTTTAATCTCGTGGGTGACGCCCTGCGCGATCACCTCGATCCTCATCTGCTCACGGAGTATGCCCACTGATGCCACAGCGTATTGATTTACAGAATCTCGTGCTTGAAGCGGATCGCCCGCTGGTGAAAGGCGTTTCTTTGACGCTCAGGCGTGGACGCGTGCTGGCGCTGGTCGGCGGAAGTGGCAGTGGGAAATCCCTGACCTGCGCGGCCATGCTTGGCGTGTTGCCCGCCGGTGTGCGTCAGACGGCGGGCCAGATTCTGGCGGACGGCAGGTTAATCGCGCCGGATTGCCTTCGCGGAATGAAGATCGCCACCATTATGCAAAACCCGCGCAGCGCCTTTAACCCGCTGCATACCATGACGACGCACGCCCGCGAAACCTGTCTGGCGCTGGATAAACCGTCAGACGCCAGGGCGCTTATCGCCGCTCTGGAAGCCGTTGGGCTGGAAGAGGCGTCGCGGGTGCTGAAGCTTTATCCGTTCGAAATGAGTGGTGGCATGTTACAGCGGATGATGATCGCCATTGTGATGCTGTGCGATGCGCCGTTTATCATCGCCGATGAACCGACCACCGATCTGGATGTCGTGGCGCAGTCGCGGATTCTCGATCTGCTGGACAGCATCATGCAAACTCGCGCACCTGGAATGCTGCTGGTGACGCACGATATGGGCGTGGTTGCTCGCCTGGCGGATGACGTGGCGGTAATGGATAACGGCGTGATTGTGGAGCAGGGCGAAGTTGACGCGCTGTTTCGTGCGCCGACGCATACGGTGACGCGCGGTCTGGTGTCGGCACATCTGGCGCTGTATGGCATGGAGTTAACGTCATGACCTTACTGTCTGTTTCTGCACTTTCGCATCAGTATACGCCTTCAGAGCGGGTGCTTAACGATGTCGCCATGAGCCTCAAAACCGGTGAAACCGTGGCTCTGTTGGGCCGCAGCGGCTGTGGGAAAAGCACGCTGGCGCGTTTGCTGGTGGGGCTGGAATCCCCTGGCCAGGGCGAGGTGTTCTGGCGGGGCGACTCGCTTTCACAGCTCAATCGGGCCAGACAAAAAGCGTTTCGTCGCGAGATTCAGATGGTGTTTCAGGATGCCATCAGCGCGGTAAATCCGCGTAAAACCGTCAGTGAAATCCTGCGCGAGCCGATGCGCCATCTTCTGTCCTTATCAAAAACCGAGCAGATAATCCGATCCCGCGAACTGCTGCGTGCGGTAGAACTGGATGATGCGCTTCTCACTAAACGTCCTCCACAGCTGAGTGGGGGTCAATTGCAGCGCGTATGTCTTGCGCGGGCGCTGGCCGTTGAACCGAAGCTATTAATCCTCGATGAAGCGGTGTCGAATCTTGACCTGGTCTTGCAGGCGAACGTGATTCGCTTGCTTAAAAAACTCCAGCAACAATTCGGGACAGCGTGCCTGTTTATCACCCATGATCTGCGTCTGGTAGAGCGGTTTTGCGATCGGGTTATGGTGATGGAGGCCGGGAAAATCGTTGAGACCCAGACAGTGGGTGAGGCTTTAACGTTTTTCTCTGACGCCGGACGCGAGCTACAAAACTCGGTACTTCCGCCATTTCCCGTGCGCCGACGCGCCAGTTAAGAAGGTTTACACCCGATGCAACGTGTCACTATTACCCTCGATGATGATTTGCTCCAGACGCTGGATAGCCTGAGTCAGCGCAGAGGTTACAACAATCGCTCGGAGGCGCTCCGCGATATTCTGCGCGGTGCGCTGGCGCAGGAGACCGCCCAGGAGCACGGCAGAAACGGGTTTGCGGTGCTGTCGTATGTGTATGAGCACGAGAAGCGCGATCTGGCGCGGCGGCTGGTTTCGACGCAACACCATCATCACGATCTGTCGGTGGCCACGCTGCACGTCCACGTTAGCCACGAGGATTGTCTGGAGATCGCGGTGTTAAAAGGTGATATGGGCGATATTCAGCATTTTGCCGATGATGTTATTGCCCAGCGTGGCGTGCGGCATGGGCATTTGCAGTGCTTACCTGACGAGGACTAAGTCCGTCAGACCGTGTCAGGAAGCGTGATATGGTGATAGACCGGCCAGCTAAAGCAGAACTTCGCGCCGCCTAATTCACTGGCGTCGCAGCTCACGTGGCCGCCCATTGCCTGGGCGATAGAGTGCACAATCGCCAGTCCCAGACCGCAGCCGCCCGTCGCGCGGTCGCGACTGGGGTCGAGGCGCACAAACGGCTCAAACACCCGCTCACGCTCGTCTGGCGCAATGCCTGGTCCGTCATCTTCCACCGCTAAACTGGCTTCGCTTGCGTTCAAATGCAAGCTGATGCGAAGCTGGTTTTCGCTGTAACGCAGGGCGTTGTTGACCAGGTTATCCAGCACGCGCTCCATCAGGCGCATATCCAGCGCACCGTAATCGCCGGGGCTGTTATCCAGCAGCAGCGTGCGCTGTGGATTCACGCTTTGCACATCCTCAATATGACTGTGGATCCAGGCCGACAGGTCGGGCGTACTGAGTTTAAGCTCGTTCTGCGGGCGATCGAGTCGGGCGTAGGTCAGCAGCTCTTCGATCAGCGCTTCAAGCTGGCCCACATCACGATTAAGCGCCTGCAATTCTGCTTCCGTCAGGTTTTCGCTCATCTCCAGGCGATAGCGCAGGCGCACCAGCGGCGTGCGCAGTTCGTGTGCGATGCCGTCGATCAGTAACTTTTTACTGGCGATCAGGGCATTAATGTTATCGGCCATCTGGTTAAACGCCACGCCCAGACGCTCAAAGCTGGAGGCGCTGTCAAAGTGGATACGTTCGGTAAGATGCCCGTCGCCAAAACGCTGCGCGGCGGATTCCAGACGCAACATATCCTGCCAGTGCGGGCGCATCCAGATAAAAACCGGAAAAGCCAGCGAGATAGCGATAAACGCCAGCAGCGCCATATCGAGCAGACGCATCTGATGCAAAAAATACAAATAGGGTACGGGACCGACCGCCAGGACGTAATGGCTGCGCGGGATACGCTGGATAAAAGTGTACTGATCGTCTAACGCCACGATGTCTCCGTCGCGCAGGCGTTGCGTCGTAGGGGCATCGAGATCGTAATTTTTAAGCGGTTCGATGCGCATATTAAACGACAGATTCAGGTCCAGCTCTTTCAGCGTGCGCGCCCAATCATGCGGCGGGATCTCACGCAATTCGCTGCGCATCAGATACAGCGAGCTTTTCATCAGGTCATCCAGCGACTGCTTGCCCGCGCGCTCGGCGGTAAACTTATAGACCAGCCCGACCAGCATGGTCATCACCAGAAAACAGACAAACAGCAAAAGATAAAACTGCACAAACAGCTTTTTCATTCATGACCACCAGGAACACAACGGCTTAGCCAGACTCATCAGGGGTGTTATGAAAGCAGGGTTTGTGTCGGCTGACAACATCCAACGTGCAAACGCATGGCGTTGATAACGTGTAAGGCGTACGGATGAACAAAAGTCACTGACGTTTCTGGTTCGCACCGTTGTCCTCATCGTCTCTGCGACAGAGACGTGTAACATTCGAACAAAATAGTCTATATTTTTATAAGGTTATTTGAATTTGACGAATGTGACCACATATTTACCGTACGGCACTGTTGATGGATAGAAGAGGTGATTTATGACTGCTGATGAACTTAAAAGAAAAGCCGAGGAAGAGATTTCGGCACTTATCTCAAAGAAAATCATAGAACTTCGAAAAAAAACCGGCAAAGAGGTGTCTGGAATAGATTTTACTGCACGTGAAACGATGACGGGCCTGGAAGGGTATGAGGTTAAGATAAATCTTCTTGAAATAGACCCGTAACATGACTTTGCCATGACCTGCTTTTTAGTCTTGTCTCATCACAGATAAATAATAAGCTGCTTGCTTTTGGCAGGTGGCTTTTCGTCGGAACACCTACGCCAGTAACGTTTGAGCGTGTCCCCACCTGCTTGCACTACCGCCTCGCATGGCTTATTGAGGTCAGAGATCTATACTTAGTCGGCAGTGAATCGCTGCATACCCTACTGGAGTAATCCGTGAAAAACTATCCTCTGAACGTAAACAAAGACACTCCGAAAAAACCTGACAATACGCCGAAAGACAACGATAAGAGTCCACAGAAAAGTAAAAAATAGTTGCTCAGGCTGCCCCTACAAACCCGGCTAGCCGGAGGTAATGTGACGGGGCACCCAGATTGGGTTGATCCTGTGCTGGTGGATGATCACCTAGCGGGCGATACTGACCCCATTGATCCCATCATTGCTGAAGATGTTTTTCCACCGCTCAGATATCTCCGCTTGCCGTTAACCGCCTCCGGGCGGTTTTTTACTTCATAAAAATATGTCGTGTTGAGAGTTGGTTACATCACTCTCTCGCATAATAAAGGCATTAATATCATCAGAAAAGGATGTCAAAAATGTCAGATAAACATTGGTCAAGAACGGAATATCTTCATCAGACCGTGACCAATCCCAACATTATTGTTAACGGAACGCACAGTTATTACAGCGACTGCTGGGACAATGGCTTTGAGCGTTCGGTCGTGCGGTATTTGCTCGGCGATGAAGTGAGCAAAGACTGGGAGCCGCTCGGAGATCTGGATAAGCTCATCATCGGCAATTTTGTCTGTATAGGCGCGGAATGTGTGATTCTGATGGGCGGGAATAGCACCCATAGGCTTGACTGGATAAGTCTTTATCCATTCATGGAGTCTATCAAAGAGGCTTATCAGCCGCGTGGAAATACCGTGCTGCATGATGGGTGCTGGCTGGGAATGCGGGCGATGATTATGCCGGGTATCACCCTCGGTGAAGGTGCCGTAGTCGCGGCAGGGGCTGTGGTCACAAAAGATGTTCCGCCTTATGCGGTCGTCGGCGGAAATCCGGCAAAAATACTCAAGTATCGACTGCCAGAGAATGTGATTTCACGGCTGCTGGCGTTGAATCTGTATCAGCTTCCAGAAGAGATGCTGGTAGAACTGCAGCCGCTTTTATCATCCGGTGACATATCAGCCCTGGAACTGGCCGTGTCCCGCTATCAGGTTTCCCAGGCGTGCGGCGCGAACAAGTAGCCTTTGTTACGCACGGTTTTGATGCGGTATGGTTCGGTGGCGTTATCCAGCAGCTTTTTACGCAGGCGCGAAATGGCCACGTCCACGCTGCGATCCATACCGTCGTAGCTCACGCCGCGCAGGTTTTTCAGCAGAGCATCGCGATCCATAATTTGTCCAGCGTGGGTGGCAAGCTCCCACAGCAGGTCAAAATCAGCGGTCGAGAGGGCAATATCCACGCCGGAAAGTAATACCTGGCGGTTAACGGGATCGATAGATAAGGTGCCGAAGCGCATCGCTTTGTGCGGTGTGAGTGCAGCAGAAGGGGATTGGCTCTCGGTTGCAACACGCTGGCGCAGGTGCAAACGCAGACGCGCCAGCAGCACCGCAGGCGGCGTGGTTTTGAGAATATAATCGTTGGCACCCATTTCCAGCGACAAAATATGGTTCATGTCGCTGTCGAGCGACGTGAGCAGCACGATCGGACCATCCCACTGCGCGCGCAGATCGCGACACACGGTCATCCCGTCTTTGCCGGGCAGCATGATATCCAGCAGTACCAGATCGGGTTTCTCGCGCAGCACCACTTCTTCAGCCCGGTCGCCACGCGGCTCAACGATAACATCCATATCGTGTTTTCCCAGATAGGCGGCGATCAGCTGGCCGACTTCGGGTTCATCCTCAACAAAAACGATCTTATTCATACAACGTCTGTTTTCGCGAAAAAAGCCAACATACACCGCGCAACCTTAACCTTCCATTAATCTTTCAAAATTAACCTCAGTTCCGTTATTCTGGGCTTAATTGTTGTTTGATTGTTAAGGGAAAATGGATGGCGCTTTTGATCAAAGCCGCGCTGGGTGCGCTGGTGGTGGTGCTGATTGGCATTTTAGCGAAGACTAAAAATTACTATATCGCCGGGCTGATCCCGCTATTTCCGACCTTTGCGCTGATTGCCCATTATATTGTGGCCTCTGAGCGGGGAATTGAGGCGCTGCGGACCACCATCGTGTTTGGCATGTGGTCGATCATTCCCTATTTTATCTATCTGCTTTCCCTGTGGTATTTCACCGCCATAATGCGCCTTCCGCTGGCGCTGGGCGGCGCCGTGGTGTGCTGGAGCCTCAGCGCCTGGGTGTTGATATTCTTCTGGAGCCGTTTTCACTAATTCAGCGGACGGCCGCCGTCCACGCCAAACGAACGACCGGTGACATAGCAACTGGTCAGCAGGTAGTCGATAAGGTCAATGACCTCTTTCTCGCCCGGTGCGATTTTCATCAGCGATTTATTGAGCGCTTTCTGGCGATATTCCGCATCGTCATCGTCGTTGAACATAATCAATGACGGGGCGATGGCATTGACCTTGACCTCCGGGGCCAGCTTGCGGGCGAACGAACGGGTCATGTTATCCAGCGCCGCCTTGCTCGCCGCATAGGCGATATGTTTGTCGCTCCCGCGCTCCACCACATAATCGGTAAAGTGAATGATATCGCTGGCGGCATGACCGTGCCCGCAGAGTAAATCCTGCAACGCATGATTGAGCAGATAGGGGGCGTGAACGTGGATTTGCATCATCGCTGCGAGAGTCTCATTGAGCGGTGTTCCCGGCTTTTCAGCCTGCCAGGCGCTGGCGTTATGCACGATGGCACGCAGGCCGCCAGTGGCCGATTTTACGTTATCGGCAAAGTCGAGAATCCCGGCATCCGTAGAGAAATCAGCTTGAATGCACACCGCGCCAGCGCGTCTTAATCCTTCGATGGAGCCGTATTCAGTACGATAGCTGACAATCACCGGCTGGTGTTGGTTAAGAAAGTGGTGGGCAAGGGCGAGGCCGATACGTCGGCCTGCACCCGTAATGAGAATCGGGCGTTGCTGTGTGTTTCCCATCGTGTTCTCCTTTTCCGTTCGACAATGGGAAAAACGTCGCTTATCCCATCAACATCCACGTTGCTGGTACGGCAGCAACCAGTAACATGCCAATCAACGCCATTTCACGGCGCTTCAACGCGTGTCCGAGCTGGTGCGTGCGGCGGGCGTAGATAAACACCAGCAGGCCCGGTGCGTACAGCACAACGGACAGCAGCAGATGCATTGGCCCTGACGCATACAATAACCATAACCCATAGACGCAGGCACCGACACCGACCACGTAATGTGCCGGGCGGGTGGCTATTTTTAGCAAATATGCGCCGACTAAGAAATAGGGTACCAGAATCATTTCGGAGGCGATGGTCAGCAGGGTGTTATAGTCTGAGCCTGTGAGCCAGATCAGCACCAGACAGACCTGCACGCTGATGTTGGTCAGCCACAGCGATGCGGAAGGCGCGCTGTTTTTATTCTGACGGGCGAACAGACGCGGGAAGGCTTTATGCGTCGCGGCCAGGAACGGCACTTCAGCTGCCATAATGGTCCAGCTCAGGTATGCGCCGCAGACCGAGACAATCAGCCCTGCGGCAATCACCACATCGCCCCAGGAACCCATCATTTTGACCATCAGACCCGCCATCGACGGATTGCGCATTTCAGCAAGCTCTGGGCGAGCCACCACACCGATAGAAAGTAGCGTCACCAGCAGATAGACGCTGAGTGCAGCCAGCACCGCCAGCAGCGTGGCCCGACCGACGTCGCGTTTGTTACGCGCTCGCGCCGACACCACCACCGCGCCTTCCACACCGATAAACACCCATAGGGTGATCAGCATGGTGTTTTTCACCTGTTCCCAGACCGGCACGCCGAGCGCGACACCGCTGAAATCGAGGCTGAACACATCGAGACGAAACGCGATAAACGCCAGAACAATGAACAGACCCAGCGGAACCAGTTTTGCCAGCGTTGCCACCAAATTGATGCTCGCCGCTGTCTGCACGCCGCGCAGTACCAGCCAGTGAACCAGCCACAGCAGCACTGAAGCACCGATGATGGATTGCCAGGTATTGCCATTACCAAAGAAGCGCAATTCAGGCGTATCGGTAAAGAAGCTCAGCGCGGAGAAGACGATCACCAGATAGGAGACATTAGCGATCACCGCACAGAGCCAGTAGCCCCAGGCAGAGCAGAAGCCAATCAGCTCGCCAAAACCTTCGCGAGCATAGGTAAATATGCCGCCGTCCAGATCCGGGCGGATGCGCGTGAGTAAGAGCATGGCAAAGGCCAGCAGTAAGATCCCGACACCGGTGATCCCCCAACCGATGAGCAGCGCCGCTGGGCTGGCGACTTCCGCCATATTCTGCGGCAAACTGAATACGCCTGCGCCCAGCATGGAGCTTAAAACGAGCGCAGTTAAAGCGCTTAGGCCAAGTTTCTTTTCCATTGGCTTCCTGTTATGAAAGGTCCAAATCCAGAATAATTATTTCGCATAAGCGCATAAAAATGGTGGATCACACTAAGGCGCGGGATTTTACGGAGTGTCTTGCAGGCATGCAATGATGTGAGGCAGAAATTAGATAAAAGTTACAAAAAAGGCGGCATTGCGCCGCCTTTTCACACCTGTTTTGTTACTTGTACAGGTCAGCGCTGATGGTCATGTTATTACCACGTTCCTGCCACTGGCGGGTGATGTGATAATACTTAGCCCCTTTCTTCTGCGCACGCTTCGCCACCTGATAAGAGACTTCGGTCATGTTGCCGTAGTTTCCGGTGAACTTAATGCTGTCGAACGGAACCATCTGCGCAGCAGTGGTGTTGTTCAACTCTTCAATTTTAGTGCCGTCTGGCAGAGTGACAGTGTAACGGCCACCTTTGGTCGTCTGTGTTTCAAAGAAACGACCCACTTCAGCGCTTGGTGCCGCAGACATTGCTACGCCTGGGATCTCAACTTTCTTCGCTGCTTCGCCGCCTTTTGCAATGGCTGCGCGACCCGCATCAGAATCTGCCGGGATCACATCCGGGCTTTGCAGGACGCGTTTTTTCGCATCGGCTTTATAGATAAAAGCGGTGATACGCTGGTTGCCGCCCTGGTTGGCGTCAATCTGGCGCACGATATAGAAAGAGGCCGCGCCTTTGGCTTTTGCCGCTTTGGTGATGGCATCGTTCACTTCAGGCTGGGTGCGATAAAAACCCTGGATGGTGACAGTATCATAGGGCTCTAAGGCAATAGCCTGGTCCTTTGGCAGCTCGGTCACACCATTAATCACGCGGTTTTTCGGCGCGTCAGCTTTCGGCGCGTCGTTTTTATACAGTGCTACGATGACGCGCTGATTGCCGCTGTTACCGTAGTCAGATCGATCAACGACATAAAATGAGTCCGCGCCGACTTTATCGGCCTGCTTGGATGCGGCTTCAATGGTGTCGCCAATGGCGTTAAAACGACCGACAATGATTGCACGATCGTAAGGCTTCAACGCTGCCGCTTGCTCCGGCGTTAACTCTGTCGCTGCGTTAGCGGACAGGGCGGTCGCAGAAAGGAGTGCGGACGCCAGGAGAGTGTTCTTAAGCTTCATAAAAATAATCCTTCGCCTTGCGCAAACCAGGTACTGGTGTTGTTGTTAATTTGAAATCGTCGCCGATTATGGCATTTAAAACCCGTCGCTGTCTGCGCGATTTTTCACTCCCTGTGCTCCCGACAGGATCAAATTCGATAACATTTGCTGATATGTCGAGTAAACAGGCGTTTGAGCAGTAAAACTGATTAAGCATATGACTTTTACAAGTTAATTTAATGTTAATAAGTTGTTTTAATACGGCGCTATATCATGTTTTTACCGCTTCGCTTGAGCTATTTATAGGGCCTGGCGATGAAATTAAGGTAAATATCGCTGTCAGAGACGGCGATCACTTATTTTTCACAGATAAAGCCAGAAATAGTGTTTTCTTGCTGTAGATCACAGGCGGTATTTTCAGTAGGTTATAGAAAGTTTGTTACTGTTTTATTTTCCGCGGTTTTTCATCCGGCAGAGCGAGCACGTATCGAATGCTTATGCAAACCACGGTCATTTATCGACAAACCATCATCAAGAACCGATGGAAGGGAAAACTATGCGTATTGGGGTACCAAAAGAACGGTTAGCCAATGAAACCCGCGTTGCTGCCACGCCGAAAACGGTTGAGCAGTTACTTAAACTGGGTTTCACCGTCGCGGTAGAAAGCGGCGCGGGTAAACTGGCGAGCTTCGATGACGAGGCATTTATTCAGGCTGGCGCCGAGATTGTGGGCGAGGCTGAAATTTGGCAAGCGCCGGTGATTCTGAAGGTGAACGCGCCAACCGAGAGCGAAATTGCGCTGTTGAATCCTGGGACGACGCTGGTGAGTTTCGTCTGGCCTGCACAGAACCCGGAGCTGATGGAAAAGCTCGCCGCGCGCGGTGTTACCGTGATGGCGATGGACTCCGTGCCGCGTATTTCGCGCGCCCAGTCGCTGGATGCGCTGAGTTCGATGGCGAATATCGCCGGTTATCGTGCGATTGTTGAAGCTGCCCATGAATTTGGCCGCTTCTTTACCGGTCAAATCACTGCTGCGGGTAAAGTTCCGCCAGCAAAAGTGATGGTGATTGGTGCGGGTGTCGCCGGTCTTGCCGCGATCGGCGCGGCCAACAGCCTCGGTGCCATCGTTCGCGCCTTTGATACGCGTCCTGAAGTAAAAGAACAGGTCCAGAGTATGGGCGCAGAGTTCCTTGAGCTGGATTTCAAGGAAGAAGCGGGCAGCGGTGATGGCTACGCCAAAGTGATGTCTGAAGCGTTCATCAAAGCGGAAATGGAACTGTTTGCGGCCCAGGCTAAAGATGTCGATATCATCGTCACCACGGCGCTGATCCCGGGTAAACCGGCTCCGAAGCTGATCACCCGTGAAATGGTTGATTCGATGAAAGCCGGGAGCGTGATTGTCGATCTGGCCTCCCAGAACGGCGGTAACTGCGAATACACCGTGCCAAACGAAGTGATGACTACGGCGAATGGCGTAAAAATCATCGGTTATACCGACTTGCCAGGCCGTCTGCCTACACAATCTTCCCAGCTGTATGGCACCAACCTTGTTAACTTGCTGAAACTGCTGTGCAAAGAGAAAGACGGCAACGTAGTGGTTGATTTTGATGATGTGGTGGTACGCGGCGTTACGGTCATCCGTGATGGCGAAATCACCTGGCCTGCACCGCCGATTCAGGTTTCTGCACAACCGCAAGCCGCAGCGAAAGCCGCTCCTGCACCAAAAGAACCGCCTAAACCCGTTTCTCCGTGGCGCAAATATGCGCTGATGGCGCTGGTGATTATTCTGTTCGGCTGGCTGGCTGATGTGGCACCGAAAGAGTTCCTCGGCCACTTTACCGTCTTTGCGCTGTCGTGCGTGGTTGGTTATTACGTGGTGTGGAATGTGTCTCACGCGCTGCATACGCCGCTGATGTCGGTCACAAACGCCATTTCAGGGATTATTGTGGTGGGTGCGTTACTGCAGATTGGTCACGGCGGCTGGATTAGCTTCCTGAGCTTTATCGCGGTGCTTATCGCCAGTATCAATATTTTCGGTGGTTTCACCGTGACTCAGCGCATGCTGAAAATGTTTCGTAAAGGCTAAGGGGTAGCATATGTCTGGAGGATTAGTCACAGCGGCATATATTGTTGCTGCAATCCTGTTTATTTGCAGTCTGGCGGGGCTTTCCAAACACGAAACGTCGCAGCGCGGGAACCACTTTGGTATCGCGGGTATGGCGATCGCATTGATTGCCACCATCTTCGGGCCGGATACCGGTAACGTCGCGTGGATCCTGGTGGCGATGATCATCGGTGGTGCGATTGGTATTCGTCTGGCGAAACGTGTGGAAATGACCGAGATGCCAGAGCTGGTCGCGATTCTGCACAGCTTTGTCGGTCTGGCGGCGGTGCTGGTAGGCTTTAACAGCTACTTGTATCACGAACCGGGCATGGAACCGATTCTGGTCAATATTCATCTGACCGAAGTGTTCCTCGGGATCTTCATCGGTGCAGTGACCTTCACCGGGTCTATCGTGGCGTTTGGCAAATTGCGCGGCAAGATTTCGTCTAAACCACTGATGTTGCCAAACCGTCATAAAATGAACCTGGCGGCGCTGGTGGTTTCGTTCCTGCTGCTGGTGGTGTTTGTACGCACCGAAAGCACAGGTATGCAGGTTCTGGCGCTGCTGGTGATGACCGTCATTGCACTGGCGTTTGGCTGGCATCTGGTAGCGTCTATCGGCGGGGCGGATATGCCGGTGGTGGTGTCGATGCTGAACTCCTACTCCGGTTGGGCGGCAGCGGCGGCGGGCTTTATGCTCAGCAACGACCTGCTGATCGTTACCGGTGCGCTGGTGGGTTCCTCGGGTGCGATCCTGTCGTACATCATGTGTAAGGCGATGAACCGTTCGTTCTTCAGCGTGATCGCCGGTGGCTTTGGTACCGACGGCGCGTCGTCCAGCGGTGATGAAGAAGTCGGTGAGCACCGTGAAATCACGGCAGAAGACACCGCCGAGATGCTGAAAAACTCGCATACAGTGATCATCACCCCAGGCTACGGCATGGCGGTGGCGCAAGCTCAGTATCCGGTGGCCGAAATCACTGAGAAGCTGCGTGCTCGCGGGATCAAAGTTCGCTTTGGTATTCACCCGGTGGCAGGGCGTTTGCCTGGTCATATGAACGTGCTGCTGGCTGAAGCCAAAGTGCCTTACGACGTAGTGCTGGAAATGGATGAGATCAACGATGATTTCACCGATACCGACACGGTGCTGGTTATCGGCGCTAACGACACGGTGAACCCGGCGGCGCAGGACGACCCTGGCAGCCCGATCGCGGGTATGCCGGTGCTGGAAGTGTGGAAGGCGCAGAACGTGATTGTCTTCAAACGCTCGATGAATACCGGTTATGCTGGTGTGCAGAACCCGCTGTTCTTCAAAGAGAACACCCACATGCTGTTTGGCGATGCCAAAGCCAGCGTGGATGCGATTCTGAAAGCGCTGTAAATGTGTTTTGCCCGGCGGCGCAAGCTTGCCGGGCATACGAAGAACCTGTAGGCCGGGTAAGCGTCAGCGCCACCCGGCATAAAAAAAGCCGCCATAGTTGGCGGCTTTTTTCATATCAGAACATCAATCGTCTTCTTCGTCATCCAGCTCAACCGGCGTTTGATATTGATCCGGTTTAATGACCAGCAGGTCGCAGCGCAGGTGGTCGATAACCTGTTCTGCGGTGTTGCCAAGGAATGCCGCGGAGATACCGGTTCTTCCGACGGTGCCGAGTACCACAATACCCGCTTGTAAATGCTCCGACAGATCCGGGATCACCTCTTCAGGCAGTCCTTTCTCAACGTGGGTCATTTTCTCGTCGATGCTGAATTTTTGGCGTAAGGCTTTCATTGCCAACAGATGTTGACCACGGATCGCGTCGTTGTAAACGCTCGGGTCAAACTCAGGCAGTTCAATGGCGATATTGATAGGTGTGATTGGATAGGCGCCAACCAGATGGACTTCAGTATGATTGACCTGCTCGGCAAGATGGATAGTCTCTTTTACCAGCTTTTCGTTCAGGGCGTTGTGATAATTCTCTTCACTGGCGAGATTCACGGCAACCAGTGCTTTACCTCCTTCCGGCCACGGCTGGTCTTTGACCATCCATACCGGGCACGGGCATTTACGCAATAAGTGCCAGTCGGTTGGGGTAAAGATCACGGACTCCAGCTTGTCGTGCTGATGCGCCATCTTCAACAGCAGGTCATGTTTTTCACTGACTACTTCCTGGATGATGGCTTCGAAAGGACGGTTATGCCACACCACTTTGATGTCGATGGGAATACCGGCATCGATGTAATATTTTGCCTGCTCGCGGATCCACGCGGTACGCTGGCTGATCACTCCCTGACGCATAGCGGTACGCTCGTCAGGCGACAGAAGGGTGGTCATCTCATATGAGAAGTCATAGATCGGCAAAAACGCTTTGATTTTGCCGCCAATCCGTTGATGTAAATAGACAGCTCGCCGTAACGCCGGTTGATCGTCCTGATTAGGATCGATGGCCACCAGCATGTTTTGATACTTTGCCATACAGGTCTCCTTACTACTGTCACCACAGTCTGTAATTAAAAGAGTAACCTATATATGTTGAATGAAACAGGGGAGAAGGTTTTGCCAGATCAATAAATCACGAAAATTTATCGATCCGGCAGAAGAGAAGAGAGGCTTAGGCGACGTTACGAGAGTGACCGGCGAGGACCGCCAGCGCTTCACCGTTTTCAATGGTGATGTATTTGCCTTTAACAGCCAGCATTCCGCTTTTCTGGAAACGACCCAGCAGGCGGCTAATGGTTTCAACGGTCAGGCCCAGGTAGTTACCGATATCGCCACGCGTCATGGTCAAACGGAATTCACGTGGAGAGAAACCACGCTCTGCAAAGCGGCGCGACAGGTTGTAGATGAAGGCCGCCAGACGCTCTTCTGCATTCTTTTTGGAAAGCAGCAGGATCATGTCCTGATCGCCTTTGATCTCACCGCTCATCAGACGCATCATCTGCTGACGGAGGTTAGGCATTTTGCCTGACAGATCGTCCAGTGTTTCGAACGGGATTTCGCAAACCATTGAGGTTTCCAGCGCCTGAGCGAAGCTCGGGTGGTGACCGGTACCGATAGCGTCAAAGCCGACTAAATCGCCCGCCAGATGGAAGCCGGTGATTTGCTCATCGCCTTGCTCGGTGATGGTGTAGCTTTTAATGGTGCCAGAACGGATAGCATAGAGCGATTTCAGTTCGTCTCCCGCCTTAAACAGCGTCTGCCCTTTCTGAATAGGCTTTTTGCGCTCGATGATATTATCAAGCTGATCGAGTTCATGCTCATTCAGGGTAAACGGGATACAGAGCTGGCTAATGCTGCAATCCTGGCAATGGATAGCACAACCGCCAGACTGAATGCGTCGTATAATTCGCTTTTCCGGGATCATAGGTCTGCTCAAGCCTTAATTGATATTGGTCAATTTTAACATCTTTTTGGAGTGCGCGTAAGCCTGGGAAACCATCAATAGAGACAAGTGGCGACAATGCGTCGCCATCTTCTTGATATTCCACAGTTTGATTGTGGAATAATGACCTAAATCATAGAAAATTAAGCACTAAAAGCCTGGATTTCTAAAGCAGCAAATACCCTTCATGGCGCAATAACCACTCTTTACGCTGCACGCCTCCGGCGTAGCCGGTCATGGTGCCGTTGCGACCAATGACCCGATGGCAAGGCACCACAATGCTGACCGGATTTGAGCCGTTAGCTGCACCCACGGCGCGTGCGGCTCCTGCGCGACCAAGCTGCTCGGCGAGCTGCCCGTAGTGCATAATTTGACCGCAAGGGATCGTGCGTAGCGCCTGCCACACTTCGCGCTGGAAAGGCGTTCCGGTGGTTGCAGTAGGCAGAGTATCAATGATGCCGAGATCGCCGTCGAAATAATCCGCCAGCTTCGCGCTCAAGCCGCCGGGATTGGTGGCACTGATACGCTCGTAGCCGTCGCGATAGTGGATGTTCAACAGTTCCACCATCCGATCGCTGTGCTCTTCCCACTCCACCGCGCGCAGGTTGAACTGCTCGTCAGCAACTATCCACAGTGGGCCAAGCGGCGTGGCAATCTTATCTTCGAGTAATCTCAGCATCCTTTGTCCCTTAATTCAGCCGTGGGTAAATCCCCGGTCCAATTGGCAGACCGACAAGATACCACGCGACTAACATCACCAGCCATACCCCTAAAAAGATAAGCGGATACGGCAACACCAGCGAATAGTAGGTACCCAGTTTTGCTTCAGGTTTGTAGCGTTGCAGGAAGCCTAAGAACAGCGGGACAAACGGCGAAACAGGGGCCAGCGGGATCACTGAGGAATCGGCCACGCGGAACAGGATCTGCGCGAACGCTGGATGAAAACCGAGCAGCATAAACATTGGCACAAAAATCGGCGCCAGAATCGACCAGATGGCGGACCCGCTGGCGATAAACATGCACAGCAGCGAAGAGAGCAACGCCAGGCCGACAAACGCCGGAATGCCGCTCAGCCCGGCGGTTTCAAGGGCATCGGTCAGGCCTACGGCCATAAACTTGCCCATGTTGCTCCAGTTAAACATCGCCACGAACTGCGCCAGCGGGAACACCATCACGATAAAACCGGCCATCTCTTTCATCGGTTCGATCATCAGTTGTGGCAGATCGCCCTGACGGCGGATTTTGCCAGTAGCAATGCCGTAGGCCAGAGAAACAATAAAGAAGAACAGAATAATCAGCGGCACTATACCCTGAATAAACGGCGACGGCAGAACCGTGTGTTTCAGCGGATCGCGCAGCACGCCGTTTTCCGGGACGACCATTAGCGCAATGGCGGCGATAAACAGCAGCGAGACCACAGCGGCGACGCGCAGGCCGTGGCGCTGCTCCTTGCTCAGTGCTTCCAGCTTTTCATCACGGCTGCCTTCCCATTTGCCCAGGCGCGGCTCGACAATTTTATCGGTAATCAGCCCGCCGACAATCGTCAGTACGATCACCGAGCTTGCCATAAAGTACCAGTTGTCGATCACGCTGACGTGCATGGCGGTATCGATGGTTTTTGCCGCTTCGGTACTGATCCCGGAAAGCAGTACGTCGGTAGTAACAATCAGCAGATTAGCCGTAAAGCCGCAGCCGACGCCGGCAATGGCGGCAAGCAAGCCCGCGACCGGATGACGCCCGACGGCGAGAAAAATCAACGCCCCCATTGGCGGCATGATCACCAACGCGGCGTCAGACGAAATGTGGCTGAAAAAGGCGATAAACAGCACCATGTAGCTGGCGTAACGTGCGTTCACGATCGACGCCATTTTGACCATCAGCGCGGGCAGCAGGCCGACGCGTTCCGCCAGACCCGCGCCCAGCACCAGCGCCAGAATCGCGCCGAGCGGCGCAAAACCGCTGAAGTTTTTAATCACATTCGGCAAAAACCAGTGCAAGCCTTCCACGCTGAGCAGGTTTTTCACCGCCACCATACTGCCGTCAGCCGGGCTGCGCACACTGACGTCGAAGGCTGACAGCACAGCGGTGGCGATCATCAGGATCACAATTAAATAAATAAAAAGCAGGAAAGGGTGCGGCACTTTGTTGCCGATCCTTTCAACCCAGCCATAGACCTTACCGGATGGGGAATGCGAAGGTATGGAAGACATACTCATGGGCGTTCCTCGGGACTGTTGTGTTGTTATGTTATTGTGTTTGCGTGTTTTTTATTTTAATGGTGACGGTGTCACGTTATGCGGTATCGGACACTCGTACGGTCGTTCTGCGATCTGTTGTTCAAACTCATCCCGGCAGGCCTGCAGAAGTGAAGCGTCCTGCAGCAGGTTCAGGGCTGTCGCGCCCATCACTTTTCCGGCCAGCAACATTCCTTTATGAGCAATAGACGTGCGCCCCTGCGCGACTAACTGCCAGGTGTGCAGCGGCGTACCGACGGTAAAGCAGGGGGTGAAACACTGCGCGACGGGCATTTTCCAGCTCACATCACCCACGTCAGTGGAACCGGCCAGCACGTTATCGGTGATGGCGTAGGGGGCGACTTCATTAATCAGCAGTGTGTTCTGATGTCGACGGGCAAACGCTTTGCCTTCTTCTGCGCCCGTAGCGGCGATATTTTTCAGGCTGTTTTGCAGATCGTTAGCCGTCAGGGTTTGGCGTATCTCCCCGGCGAAGGCGCGTTCTTCTTCCGTCCACTCTGGCGTGCCATAGTGCTGTAAGGCGCTGTACATCGCGGCTTCGAGCGTGCGGTTGGGCAAGTAGTTCGAGCAGGCTTTATCAAAACGGCACTCGACGGTGGTTTCGGTCATCAGCGCCGCGCCTTGTGCGATTTTCTCGATGCGTTCGTAGATTTGCTGCGCGTCGGCCATCTCCGGAGCGCGGATTAAATACAGCACTTCGGCCTGAGCCTGCACCACGTTTGGCGAAATCCCGCCGGTGTTGGTGATGGCGTAATGGACGCGGGCTTTTTCGATGATGTGCTCATTGAGGAAGTTGCTGCCGGTGGTCATTAGCGTGACGGCATCGAGTGCGCTGCGCCCGAGATGAGGCGAATTGGCGGCATGTGCGGCGATCCCCTGAAAACGCCACGAGGCCTGAATATTCGCCAGCGTACTGACGTTAAACATCCCGGCGAACGCTTCCGGATGCCAGGTCACGGCGGCATCGACATCGTCAAACAGCCCCTCGCGCACCATAAAGGTTTTGCCGGAACCGCCTTCTTCGCCAGGGCAACCGTAAAAACGCACCGTCCCGCTACCGCCGTGCTGTTCCATCCAGGTCTTAACCGCCACTGCGCCCGCCAGCGCGGCGGTGCCGAGCAGGTTATGTCCGCAGCCGTGGCCGTTCTCGCCTGGCGTGTCAGATTGCGGGGTTGCGCAATGTGCTTTCTGGCTCAAACCGGCCAGCGCGTCAAATTCCCCTAACAGGGCGACGATGGGTTTACCGCTGCCGAAACTGGCGATAAAGGCGTTAGGAATGCCGCCTGCTTCACGCTCTACGCTAAAACCTTCGGCCTCAAGTGCTGCGGCCAGCCGTTCAGAAGACCAGAACTCCTCAAAGCGCGTTTCCGGATGATCCCAGATTTCATCGGCAATATCGGTAAAGATCTGACATCGGGTTTCGATGGCATCGTCAATAAAAGGGTAAATCTCCTGCATTACACACCTCGCGTCCACGGAAAGTTCAGCGCAGTTCGGGCCAGCGTCTCAATCGCTACGCCCATGATCTGCTCGTCAAAATCAAACTTCTCATTGTGATGCCCGGCACTTAAATCGGTCCCAAACACCATATACGACGCCAGACCACCATTTTTCTGGACGTGGGCCATCATCAGCGTAGCGTCCTCTGAACCCGCCGGGGCTTTCACTTTGTCGATAGCCAGACGGACAGCCGCAACCTGGCTTGCCTGTTCGCGCAGATAATCAACCCACGCAGGTGATGGTGAACTTGAGGTTGCCGCGCCCATCAGACGCATCTCGGCCTTCACGCCGTACAGCGCGGCGGCACCGTCAATCACAGCCTGTGCGCGCTCGAAAACGTATTGATTGATCGCTTCGCTTTCGCCGCGCGTTTCCACTTTTAATAGCGCGTTAGCGGGAACGACGTTACGCCCGCTCCCGGCCTGCATCACCCCGACATTGACGCGTGATGCGCCTTCGCTGTGGGGCGCAATGCTGTGCAGCGCAAGGGATGCCTGAGCGGCGGCGAGCAGGGCATTGCGGCCATCTTCCGGTTTACCGCCTGCATGAGCGGCGACGCCGGTAAAGCGCACGTCGAATTTGGTGGTCGCCATAAAGTTATCGCTGCCACAGATGACGGTACCCGCCGGGACGCCGGTACCGATGTGGATCGCGGTAAAATAATCGATGCCGTCCAGCGCTCCGGCGGCCACCATCGCCCGCGCCCCGCGCGTACCTTCTTCGGCGGGCTGGAAGATAAGCTTAATGGTGCCGTTCAGCTGTGATTCGTTTTGCTTAAGAAGGTGGGCCAGACCGAGGCCAATTGTCGTGTGTCCGTCGTGGCCGCAGGCGTGCATCATACCGGGGTTACAGGAGGCAAAACCGTCGCGGAACGGGCGGTGACTGTCATCGAGCGCTTCGCTGAGATCCAGGGCGTCCATGTCCACCCGAAAGGCGAGGGTTGGGCCGGGGCGTCCGGTGTTTAGCGTCGCGACCAGACCGGTAAAACCACCTTCGAACGCGCTGATCCATTTTTCCGGCGCACCTTGCTGGCGGGCGCGGGCAAATTCAGATGCCAGCGTCTCGGCATCGGGCAGTCCCATTCGGCTGTCGGCATCGACCACGTCGCGGCCCATCGCCAGCTCATAGCCCAGGCTATCGAGTATCTCCGCCACCTTTGCCGCTGTGCGAAACTCCACCCAGCCGGATTCGGCAAAATGGTGAAAATCACGACGCCATACACTCAGTTGCGGCGCTAATGTTTGAAGGGCTTGTGTCAGTGAATCCATCTCTTTTCCTGTCATCATAAAAATGTGTGAACTGCTTCACGTTGTGATAGTTTTTACTTATCACTAACCAATTTTTCACAGTTTTAACCGTTCAGGAATTACCCTCGCACATCCCTTTCCATTAAAGTAGATGACAATTTCTTTACTCTGATAAACAACGGTTATCGGTCGGGCTATGTCATTTCAGGTTAAATTTCATCAAATTCGTGCCTTCGTTGAAGTGGCGCGTCAGGGCAGTATTCGCGGTGCCAGCCGGGCGATGAATCTGTCGCAACCGGCGTTAACCAAGTCGATAAAAGAGCTGGAAGAGGGAATGGCCGCGCAGCTATTTGTGCGCCGCAGTAAAGGCGTGGCGCTGACCGAATGCGGTGAGAGTTTTTATCAGCACGCTAATCTGATCCTCGAAGAGTTGCGTGCCGCGCAGGACGACATTCGTCAGCGTCAGGGACAACTGGGCGGGCAGATCAATATCGGGATGGGAGCAAGCGTTGCGAGGACACTCATGCCTGCGGTGATTACGCGTTTTCATGAGCAGCACCCGCAGGTCAAAGTCCGAATTATGGAAGGCCAGCTTGTTTCGATGATCAATGAATTACGCCAGGGAGAGCTGGATTTCACCATCAATACCTATTATCAGGGCCCCTACGATCACGAATTTAGCTTTGAAAAACTGTTTGAAAAACCGTTTGCGATATTTGGTCGGGAAGGGCATCCGGCGATCGGTGCTAAATCAATTAGTGAGCTTATGAATTATAACTGGACGATGCCAACGCCGCGCGGAAGTTATTATAAGCAGCTGGAGGATATATTTCGCCACCGCTCACAAATACCGCATATCGGCGTGGTGTGCGAAACATTCTCGTCCTGTATTAGCCTGGTTGCGCAAAGCGATTTTTTGAGCATTTTGCCGCAGGAGCTGGGCTGCGATCCGCTGCTGGCGCACCGTCTGGTGATGCTGCCTGTCGAAGAGGTTTTACCCCGCGCTGCTTATTATTTAATCCAGCGACGTGATTCCCGGCAAACACCGTTGACGGCGTCTTTAATAACGCAATTCAGAAGACATGCCCGTGGAATATTACTTAACGAAGGGAAATAAAAAAATAGAGCCTGCCGACATCTGACAGACCCTACAGTACACACAGCAGTGCATCCTTTTGCAAACTCCCGCTTGATTACTCCGTTTCGCAGGTTTATTTAGTTATAACAGCTTTCGCCCAAAAATAAAGTGATCGGAGTGTCTGATTTCACTTATTTTTAACTTAAATTATACAGTTAATGATTGATTAAATTTACTTTAAGGTGGCTTCATTGTTATTTATTAGCCGAATTAATAGTTTTCGCAGCGTGATTATTTTTTCTACGTTATCCATGAATATTGAAACACCTCTCCGGCGCGGGTAGAGTACGCCTTCAGATGCCGCTGGAGGAGCACCATGAAACCTGACGACAAATCCCTTTTTCTTGACGCCATGGAAGATGTCCAGCCCCTGAAACGCTGCACCGATATCACCTGGCAGCCGAGCCGCAATCAGCGCACCCGCCGGAGTATCGACACCACGCAGCTCGATAACTTTCTCACGCTCGGCTTCCTTGATGTTTTGCCGCTTGCCGAACCGCTAACTTTTCAGCGCGAGGGCATTCAGCAGGGCGTGATAGACAAATTACGTACCGGTAAATACCCACGCCAGGCCAGCCTGAACTTACTGCGCCAGCCGGTCGAACAGTGCCGTCAGTTGCTTTTTTCTTTTATTCAGCAGGCCCAGCAAAACGGTCTGCGTAACCTGATCATCATCCACGGCAAAGGTCGGGAAGATAACTCGCACGCTAACATTGTGCGCAGTTACCTGGCACGCTGGCTGACCGAATTCGACGCCGTGCAGGCGGTCTGCGTGGCGCTGCCCCATCATGGCGGCAGCGGGGCGTGCTATGTTGCGCTACAAAAATCGGGTGAAGCTAAGCTGGAAAACCGGGAGCGGCACGCCAAGCGCAGCCGCTGACGGTTAGAACGTTTCCCAGTTTCCGTCTCCGGCGGAGGCAGTTGCCGGGCGCAACACCTGCGGTGTTTTCAGGTTTGTCGCGCGCGGTGCGGCGGTTTGCGTTTGTACATTCAGGCGGAATGCGGCGACAGCCTGACGCAACTGCTCTGCCTGATCTTCCAGTGCCGCTGCGGCCGTGGCGGATTCCTGAACCAGCGCGGCGTTTTGCTGCGTCACGCTATCCATCTGCGAAACGGCCAGACTCACTTGCTCAATACCCCGGCTCTGTTCATCTGACGCCGAGGCGATTTCGCCCATAATATCGGTCACGCGAGTGACGGCGGCGACGATCTCTTTCATGGTTTCGCCCGCTTCACTGACCTGTCCTGATCCGGTATTTACCCGGTTGACGGAGTTTTCGATCAGCGCTTTGATCTCTTTTGCGGCCTGCGCACTGCGGCTTGCCAGCGTGCGGACTTCACCTGCGACCACGGCAAATCCACGGCCTTGTTCCCCGGCGCGCGCGGCTTCGACGGCGGCGTTCAGTGCCAGAATATTGGTCTGGAAGGCAATGCTGTCGATAACGCTGGTGATGTGGGCAATCTGCTGAGAGCTGTCGGCGATTTCGGTCATCGTGCGGATGACGTTGTCTACCACCCGTCCGCCGCGATCGGCTGTTTCTGAGGCGTTTTTCGCCAGCAGAGTGGCTTGTCTCGCGTTGTCTGAGTTCTGTTTTACTGTGGCAGTCAGCTCTTCCATGCTGGCTGCCGTCTCTTCCAGCGAAGAGGCCTGCTGCTCGGTACGTGCTGAGAGGTCATTACTGCCCGCTGCGATTTCGCCCGCGCCGGTATAGATCGAATCGGTACTGCCGCGCACCGCGCTGACAGTGGTCACCAGCGAGGTTTGCATCTCGTGAAGACCGGCCGCCAGTTGGCCCATTTCATTGCGGCTATTGATGGCGATGGTGTGTGTCAGATCGCCGCTGGCGATGGTGCGGATATGGTTCATCACGCTACGAAGCGGTTTCAGCAACAGATGCTGTAATCCTTGCCAGAACACAATCAGGACTATCATCACCACCAGGAAAATCGTGCCCAGCGTCCACTGCATATGAGTAAAACTGCTCTGGTTTTCTTTGGCGGCGGCTTTTAACAGGGTGTTATTTTCGGCGCGCCAGTGGGTGTAAACCGCTTCCATATCGTCCTGCGCCTGCTGGGCATCGAGATCGCCGTACGCCTGATAATTATCGGCACGCAGATACTCAATCGACAGACGCATCACCTCATGCATCTGGGTATACGCTTTTTGCATTTCAGCCGTTAATTCCTGGCTCTGGCCGCTAACAGGCGGCATAGCATGCCAGGCGCTATAGTAGTTTTCAGCTTTCGTCAGAGAGTCGCTGGCGTTACCGAGCAGCTTATTGATTGCCGCAAGAGAAGCCGGATCGCGCTGATTTTTGAGGTAACGAATAGCCACACGCGTGACCGTGACGCGGGTTTTGACCAGCGTGTTGACGCTGTCGCTCAGGCTCTCCTGCTGTGCATTGAGGCTGCCTGAGTTCTGGAAGTTGTGACGGTCATTGCTGACTGCGGAATAGAACAATCCCCCCGTGACGACTTGCAACAGGCAGAATATAGTGAGAGCAAAGATAATCCCGGTAATGACGTGCAGATTTTTCAGCATAACGGAAGCCCATTTGATGTGCAGAAGTTGCATCATTGTTATCGACGTAGTAGGGCTAAACTTTAATTTTACTAATGCTTAAATCAGGTAGATCACTATGACGGATATTGATAAAAGCGGCATTTTTACGTTAGGTTCGCGTTCGGTTAAACGTCTCGGCTATGGCGCGATGCAGCTGGCCGGGCCTGGTGTCTTTGGCCCGCCAAAAAACAAAGAGGCGGCACTGGCAGTATTGCGCGAAGCCGTGGCGGCAGGAGTGAATCACATTGATACCAGTGATTTTTACGGCCCGCACGTCACCAATCAACTGATTCGGGAAGCATTACACCCGTACCGTGACGATCTGACGATTGTGACTAAAATCGGTGCCCGACGCGGCGACGATGCCTCCTGGCTACCGGCGTTTTCGGCTCAGGAGCTTACCCAGGCGGTGCACGATAACCTGCGCAATCTGCAGCTGGACGTTCTGGACGTGGTGAATTTACGCATTATGTTTAGCGCTCACGGTCCTGCGGAAGGATCAATTGAGGAACCCTTAACGGCGCTGGTTGAATTGCAGCGTCAGGGTCTGGTGCGACATATTGGTCTGAGCAATGTGACCGCCACGCAGATTGCGCAAGCCCAGAGGATTACACCGATAGTCTGCGTGCAAAACCTCTACAACATTGTTAATCGTAGCGATGATGCCATCATCGATGTGCTGGCGAAGCAGGGGATTGCGTATGTGCCTTTCTTCCCGCTGGGCGGATTTACACCGCTGCAATCATCCGGGCTGCAGGCCGTCGCGGATAAACTGAGTGCCACACCGATGCAAGTCGCGCTGGCCTGGTTGCTTAAGCGTTCGCCGAATATTCTGTTGATTCCCGGCACGTCTTCAGTGGCGCACCTGCACGAGAATTTGGCGGCTGGCAATCTGGTGTTGCCGGATGACGCTCTGGCCACGCTGAACGCGCTGGCGGAATAACGTGCCTGTCTGACGGCCACGTTTTTATTCCGTGGCCGGTTCCACCATTCGACTTCTTCTGTGCAATTCTAACGCTTCTGCCACAATTTCCTGTTTGCTCAGGCGCGTTTCATACGCCGTCGCTCTGACATATTCGACCAGCGCGGATTGAATCCTCGCGCTTAACATTTTAAGGTCTGCATCCTTTGCGGTGCCGCGTGCTACACGCTTGTCCGGGTAATCTCGACTAGGCATTGTTCAAGTCCTCTTAACGCTGTCTTGTTAATTCGTGCTGTGAAATATGCGTTGGGAGTGAAAACAAGTCAACTTTCTAAAACCACGGTTCAGTTTGTATTAAATCCGTTAAAAAAACGCCCGTATTTCACGACGTTTTTCATTTGAAAGGGGAAAGGGTTCAGTATGGAAAGCGGGAAAAATAGCGGAAGTTAAGCATCCGGTTTTGCATAGGACGTAAACGGTTCGTTACACGAAATGATCACTACATAAAACTATCCAATGCAATAATAAATCAGGTCAATGAATTACGAAGATTTAAAGGGTTAACGACGAGCACCGCATCAAATGTATACATATGCAGTGGAATGTTTTTTTATGCATTGAGAAACGGATGTTGTATTTTTTGAGCGTTTCTCGCGTCGCTAACCTCACGCGACAGCCGTAACAATTTTGCAAAAAATGGTCGAAACGTTTAGTGCGAAAACAGAATAATATCCTGAAAAAGTTTTATTTTAGTGATTTTGTAGTATCTGATTTTATGTGGTTAAGTGATGTGGATAGTGTGGTTAATTCTATTTTAGTAGTGTTGGTCTAGTGTTTGTGTTTAGGAAATGTATACTCTGCTTGCACTGGCAATTCACAAACCCGCTCTTATTGTGTGTTATCCTGCCAGGGTTTGCGTAATCAGGAAGTCACCGGTATGTATCACCTTTTTCTAGAATTCGATAGCCTCGAACCCGGCGTGAAGTCTGTGGAGGATTTGAAGTATGTGATCCGCGATGACAAACACACGGCGTTTGTGATGAGCGCAGTAGTGGCCAGGTTCATCAAAGATGCGCTAATCATGAACCACACTATCATCAGTCTGAAGAACTGCCGTTTTGCGTTCGATGGCGGGGCAGAGTTTGTGGAATTTGACGATAAAGGTCAGGCAACACTCTTTACCGAAACGCCGGACTGGTTTGTGACGCCGGGTGAATTTGCGCGTTCCCAGTGGTTAGTTAACCACGAACTTCACGACCTCATGACGCCGCAATTTATCGCGACCTTTCTGGAAATGTTCTCTGATGTCAAAAAGCGCCGTGAACACTGTAATGTGCTGTTTGATTTGCAACTCGAAGATAACCGTAAACGCGGTAAAGCCGACGCGAAACCGGCGAATAAACCCCGAGGCTCCACTAAGCAGAAGATTTTTGATCTCGGCTCGTTTGAGCTGTTCAGCCAGTTTTTTACCCGCCTGAAAAAATCCGTTGATGCTAATCAGTTCCCGACGGTACAGGTGCTGACGGATATCGCGGAAGTTTCAAAAGTGCCTGCAAGCTTAAAAAGCGCCGTTCGAACCTGGTTTAAAGCCATTTCGTCCGAGATGCCGCCGAACACGAAAAGAGTGGGAGCCGGTAACGCTGAGCTGTTCTGCGCCCCTATTCGTGCGCAAATCCAGCAGATTGAAGCCTATGGCGTCGAGCGCTATTACAAGAAACTGTCAAAAGCGATAGCCGATGGCGGCGATCGTTACATCGCCGATTTCACGTTTAAGCTGTAGGGCTAATACGGTTTAACTAAAACCGTTCATCATGATAAATGTCGGTTCTTTACGCTGGTGCTGATTAATCATCGGCACCAGCCGTCTGAAGTGCTCACTCGCACAATGCGCATCCAGTGCTGCGCGATCGGGCCACTCTTCGATGAAGATAAAATGCCCCGGATCTTTCTCATCGACATATAAATCGTAAGCAATACACAGCGGCTCCCGTTTAGTGGCTGCAACCAGCGCACGATAAAGCGGGAGAACAGTCTCAACGGCTTGCGGTTTAATAAAATCTTCGGCGATGACTTTCAGCATGATCTCTCCTGGTTAAATTCCGTGTGGCGTCAACGGCTTCATTTTCGCGAGCCAGATTCGACTTGATCTGATCGCTAAATGCATAATACTGTATTTATATACAGTTATTGTCAGGTTGGCTATCATGAATCCCGTTTTTTCATGTGAATTGAAAGAAATCATCGAATTACCTCTTTTTCTGGAGCGCGTTCCTTGCGGCTTCCCTAGCCCGGCACAGGATTATGTTGAGGATCGTCTCGATCTCAATAAGCTTCTCATCCAGCACCCCAGCGCCACCTATTTCGTCAAGGTGAGCGGCGATTCGATGATCGGTGTAGGGATTGGAGACGGGGATCTGCTGGTGATCGATCGTTCGTTAACGGCTGAGCATGGCGATATTGTGGTGGCGGCGATTGCAGGGGAGTTCACGGTGAAAGAGCTGCGAACCCGTCCGTATCTCCACCTGCTGCCACACAACAAAAACTTTTCTCCCATCGTTTTCCAGTCAGAGGATGAGCTGCAACTCTTTGGTGTTGTGACGCACACTGTGAAATCGCACCGACATGTTCGCACTCGTTGACGTCAACAGCTTCTATACCTCCTGCGAGACGGTATTTCGCCCCGATCTGCTGGGCAAACCGGTGGTGGTGGTGTCGAATAACGACGGGTGCATTATCTCGCGCTCGGCAGATTATGTGGAATTGCAAGTAACGTTGTAGTGCTGATGAGGTAAATTTTATCTGACTACAATATTGATATCGTTTTCCGCAACAATCAGCATCACAGCAGGTAAACCCTCGGCACGCATTTTCTGATGTAATTTTTTGATTAAATTATCATCTTCATTACTGGCTTTTGCTGAAAAACCTTGAGGATGGGAGTGCCATTCGCCAACATAATCGACAACACGAGCGGTCAACTGGTGAACCCGTTCTAATGCTTCTTGTTGTCCCGTTTCTCCCCGGACAAAGGAGGCTGGAGAGGATTTACTGTCGATAGGTTCTGGGAACACGTCAACTAGAATAATCGTTTTGTTCTTAAAATCTGTTATGCCAACAATTGCACCTCCTGTTTCATTAGGCAGTGCCTGTAAACGGGTGTGCTGCAATTTTTGCGCTAAGCCCTGGTCATATTTAACAACCCATTCGCCAGAAATTATAGATACCACAGAATGGAGTTCAATTTCATGTGCATCCACAGCGCCTGAAATTTCATCAGATACCCAGATACACAATCGAGCATCTCCTTTGAGTGCGGTCTGGCGAAGTTGGCGTGAGAGGATACCGGCATGAACATGAATACATTCACTGGACATACGTACAGAAATATCCCTACATCCACCACCGACCCAACGATCGCCATAATTGTGCTGTAGGTGAGTGCTTCCCCACTCGCTGCTCAAAATTGTCCGATAGTATTGCCCCTCAATTGCATCAATTCGGCATTGTCTGTCTACATCCTCCATTAACATCACGCTAGACTGACCTGATGGAGTCAGAAACAGACTAACTATTCTGGGTATATCATCTTTTAACGCTAGAGTTCTCGGCACCTCAAAGGTGGTGCTGACATCCACAACTAAGTCAGCCTCATTCACTGCTTTGGCAATATCATCATCGTCATCAAGAATACTTTTATGGATCGCCTGAGGGAGGGGCTCATGCGGATAAATTGATTCGGCAATATGCTGAATAATATGGGGTTTTGAGACTCCAATATGACAATCAAATCCAATATGGCGAGATAAATTATGTGGAAGAAGCCGATCTGGATCAATAAAAGTCCATGTCCCCCAACCCATTCGAATCCAAATATCAGCCAATGTACTACCAAGAGCGCCAACTCCAGCTAAAATACCTCGAAAAGCTGCACTCTCTGAATCAACGGCAGATATGTCTCTCGCATGTCTTACCTTCATAGCCGAACGTATTTCAACTGGTAAAAGCGGTAATTGTCGCCACTTGGTACTAATTGGTCCGCCAAGAAGCCGTGCGCGATGCTGTACTCCTCGCTCATTTTTTGGCGCCAGCATATCTAGTGCAGTGGCAAGTTCACCGAATGAACTTTGCACAACATAGCCCATAACATCCGTACGTTCTGTTTCTCCGTTTCTTAGACGGGGGACCCAAAGCAGGATAAGTAAGCCTTCTCCTTTACCAGACGTTGGGCGGAGACCATCACTTGGTATTGCTTCATAAACAGCGTCAGTTAGTGGTTTTAGGAGCTCACTTCCCCATTCATTAAGTTGTTCTTCTAATTTTCCCAGATTATCCGGATATGTAGCCACCGTAGAAACATCGACAGGAGGAACAGCAATAGTTAATAAGCGAAATGGCTTAACGCTTGAGGTATCTTGTTCTGGTACAGCCCTTAAAATAATCGGTCGCCCCTTACTGACCATCTGGAGACTGAGCTTATTGTCAGTCACGTGATGATAATCGGGGTGATTGGCTGGCAAAATGAGCTGATAGGGGCTCAAATAAAAAAGTTGCTCAAGTGGCTGATCTTCTCGATGTAGATGCAGTTCGGCCGATTCTCTAAGCCACCAAAAAATGCGCTCAAGGAATCTCTCGGGTGTCCAGCTGCGCTCAACTGCGCTCCAGGAGACCTCATATAGGCAAAGAATTCGTGGTGAGCCTGGTTCTCCAGCATGCTGGTGAGAAAGAACAGGGAAATCTTTCCGCAATGCATGAACCAAGATAGGTATGCTTGATTTGGGATTGACCTCAATAGCCAATCGTTCTTTACGACGAATACGAGCTTGATTACCAGAAGCCACAGTCCCATCAGCAGCATCAATGATTAGATATTCCGAGCGGTTATCATTTATTTCAGAAAATCGTAATTCTCTGACTGTGACGTAAGGATGATTCTCGCATGCTTTAAGCAGCGAAATCGTTTGTGGATAAAGGCTATCGCGCCCCGATGAATCGAGGCGTTCGCCCAATTCGAAATATTCGATCATTGGTTTATTACACCTGCCCGGGGTGCGGCTGCCGTAGCAGCGCTTGTCGCAGCAGAAACTGCACCAACAATAGCGGGAATCAATTTTCCGTCTCGTGCCACTTCAAACTCAAGAACAGTTTTATCTTTAAGGTCGCCCGTGCAACTGAACCAACCATCAACATTATCCAGAATATCATCGTACTCACGTTTAGCTCGAATGCACGGAGGATCATAATCGTCATCAAGTATCTGTTTGCTGCTGGAAACTATTGTGGCTCCAGAACGAGCTTGCCCCAAAGCATTACGGGCCGCATCACAAACCAGAGCATTTTCTCCCCATTGTGACCAGCTATAATAGGAAAGTGAATGCCACGAACAATGATGCGGTGTGAGGAGAAGATCATACTCCAGTACCTCAGGATTGCTTTTGTAACGATTCCATAATCGCTCCCAGATGAGAACTTCTGCATCCCCACCGAGTAAAAATTGCATAGGATTACGAGAATACGCGGAGGGCAGTATTTTCATATTCATAATGATACTGGATTCATTTTTAGAAAGGGCTTCTTCCAGATTTTCATCATCTTCATGTGGTGCGGGTGCCAGGAGCTGTGCAGAAAAAACGTCTGAAATTTGTCCGTCAATTCTGGTGAATGTATCTCCAGCTTTAATAAGAATGGCGCTCAGATCATCCGTTTTGCCATTAATATCTTCACCCATGATAAGAATACGATTACCGCTAAATGCATAACCATATTCCCTCCAGTATTTTACACGGCGCCGAGCTTCCGTATTAAATGCCTGAGCATCTTCGCAAAGTGTGTGATTTTTCGAACGACGGCGAAAAATCAATGGTGATGACCACAACTCCCGAATAATTATGCGTTTTTCAGAACGTTTCAGATGGTCATCTGGATAGTCTTCAGGACGGCCCAGCCAAAAATGTTTACGTAGACCCCCACAATGGTCTTGATCCGGGTGACTCAGCATAAAAACGTCAATAAAAGGGCGATCATTATTATCGTACTTCAATCTGTTACGTAACGCCGAGGCAACATCAGGTGTGTCATCTTTGGGGTCATCAGCAGTAGAACGGATATGTACATCAGTCAGAATGGATGTACCCCGAGTGTCGGCCAAACGCACCAGTGTCATATCACCGTTGCCGACCTGGAAAAAAGTAATTTTTGCTGCCATCGACATCTCCTTTAGGGATACGAAAGATTGAGGTTAAGAACATCTGCTGCTAAGATACATCTAGTAATTATTCGAGTCTAGTAACTATACGTATATTTTTTAGACCCAAGTTGTAAGTACAGGAAATGATTAATAAATGATTGATAAAACGGTGCGAACTGGTCATTGGGGCCAAGAGAGACGACTTGAATTCATCGATTTTCGCCTACTGTGGGAAGGTCGACTTAACCGTGCAGATATCACGACATTTTTCAGAATTTCAGTGCCGCAAGCTTCGTTAGATTTGGCTAAATATCAAGAAGTTGCACCAAACAACATGATATATGATCGAAATCAGAAGGCTTATATTACAACCTCAGATTTCAAACCTGTTTTTGCAAGTTTTGACAGTAATCATTACCTGAATGAACTACTCGGGCGAGAAAATGAAATAGTGGATCCTTGTGATAGTTTCATTGGATGGACCCCTCCGGTAGCCAGTCTTCCTCTTCCGGCCAGGAAAGTACAACCTGAAATATTGATTGATTTAATCCGGGCCATGCAAAAAGAACAGGCTTTGGTTGTTGATTATCGTTCGATGACTAATGAAGCAGCAATTCGTATGTTATACCCAACAGCATTTGCACATGATGGTCATCGGTGGCATATTCGCGCCTATTGTTTTAAATCTGCAATGTTTAAAGATTTTGTCCTTGGCAGATTCTTTAATATCATTGAATTTATTTCACCTCCGACATCAATTCCACCCGATGTTGACTGGAACACATTTATTGACGTGGTGATAGGTCCAAACCCTAACTACGATACGAATAAACGATTATCTATTGAGCATGATTACCAAATGGTACATGGCGAAGCGAAAATTCGCATACGTAAAGCACAATTATATTATCTTACCCGCCGGCTAAATTTAGATGTAAAAAACGATGGTTCCATAGATGACAAGCAGCAAATCACAATGCTCAGAATAGAAGAGTCTAAAACATCTTTAGGATAAAAACATGAATGGAACTGGTGTTAATAAAAACAATAAAGAATGGATGATCGCAATCATTATTCTCTACCTATTTATTTTATTATGTTTGGCAACATACGCCGTCGGTGCTATGTCTCTAGGGTGGTTGCCAGCTCCTTATGCACCATTAAGAGTGCCGTTGATGTGTGGAGCTATTGCCTATGTCGGCGGTTGCTTATATTGTTTTCGTGCAATTTACATCAATAAATGCATTAGAAAACAATGGGATCCAGATTGGCATGTATGGTATTTCATCCGACCACTTACCAGTACAATTGCAGGTGCAATAAGTTATTTATTTCTTAAAGCAGGATTGTTAGTTCTGGAGTCTAGTTCCAATATAGGATCCAGTGAAATGGGTTTCTTTGCGCTGGCGTTTATTGCGGGCTTTAATGTCGATAAATTTGTCGCAAAAATTGAGGAGGTTGCAAAAGCCGTGTGGGGGATTGAAAAAACCAGAAGTGCAATTAATAATGATACAAAAGAATTAGATAAAAAACAATGATCTATATATTAAAGTTAAATTGAAATGTATTTCCCACTATTTTCTTTGCTTGTCTGGTGTTTCAATGTTTTTTAATTTCCCTAATAACTTGTCTATCGCCCCAATATCATTATCCACGGCTGCTTGTTCATCATCCGTCAACGGGATTTCCTGCATCATTTTGAGCAAATTCTGGCGTCCTTCAATATATTGCGCTTCTGATGATGATTTAGGCAGGTAGAACGAACATTTTGCACAGGCCATACGGTGTGGGCACTGTTCAAAAAAGTCATAACTACACAATCCGTGTCCAAGGTCATAATATCGCCATGGCTCTCCTTTCTGCACTTGCCCAGAAGAAATTGCGTCCTGATCGATCAGCACCGAAATCATACGACGATTTCTCTCAAAGTACCCTGCTTTAGACAGAGACCCGGCAAGTTTTGTCGGTGTGATATCGATATAATGCTGTGTCGAACTGGGAGATGAATGACCAAGCCAGCGTTGTAATTCAAATAATCCCAGTGGTTCTTTGGCGTTAAACAACTGACTGGCTATAGTTGCCCGCGCTCTGTGACTAGTGATGGTTCCCCTGATATCTTCGTTTGGAACACCAGCTTTCCGGCAAAGCATCGGAATTAAGGATTTATTAATATAACTCTGACTAATTCGTGCTGCTTTATGCATAAAAAGATAACTGACAAGTTCACCCGTTTTTAAATCAAGTTGCTCTGGTTGTATATTTCGTTCTTTTTCCCAGCAATCAATGTATTCCCCTACGATTGGATCAACAGGTTTGGTGAAGGCCGTACTGGTTTTATTCACGGGGACATCCAGCAAACATATCCGGGAACCGCCCTGATGTTCATCATTTTGCCAGCGTATACAGCCTGTCCGCATTCGCAAAATTTCATCACGACGCAGCCCCCCAAACAGCCAGAGAACACATAATGCGCGAACCATAGAAAACGGGTAGCGATAATAAAGTTGTTCACCATACTGTAAATCCTGCTCCTGCAGGTTCAATCCTGCCCAGACAATTTTACTCCATATATCATCAGCGACTACTCTTGGTGCTGGGCCAATACTGGCCCGGATAGAGCGAGGCAAACGGAAAGTTCTGACAGGATCAAATCGGACCGTAATAAGCCCCCATTCCTGGAGGTCACGAAAAAAAACTCTGATAGCCTGCAAAATTCCTGCCCGTGCTGAGGCTGTCATCAACTGACCAATTCGATTCTTGTACATATGGCGCGGTTCAGACCACTGGCCTATTTTCATATTGCACACCGCAGTCACATATTCAAGTGCGATGTCTCGGCTCCAGTCTGCGGGAGAGTGTATATCAGGGTAAGTGGCTTTCAGCCAGCGACCACATTGCAGGATGCGATACCATGTACTGAGTTCAGATGATGGTGCTTTAACAGCGGTTTTACGCCAGCGTTCACACCATCGCAACCATTCTTCCGGAACGTTGCTGGTTGCACGGTATTCCTCATGAGGCCGTCTGCGCTCAAGAATACGATGGTCGATGCCAGCTGGAAATTGCCCCATCGCTGCAAATACCCTTGACAGAGTGGCCGCAGAACGCCGCATATAAGCAGGTCCGAAAACTATTACCCGTCTGAGAGTTTCAAGTTCCAGTTTTTCAGGATCAACCTGCCGCTGACAAAGCATGCACAGCAATAGAGCATTACGAATGTTGTTGTCAGCATCGACAAAACCGAGGCGCTGCATATTCTCCTGAAGTTTGTTTATCGCCGCATCTGTCACCGGGCGGCCAAAAACTTTGACAGAAAGTCGATAATGGTAAAAACAGCCTACCGCCTCAAGTCGATTAAATCCGCACAGTAACCAGGCAATCGCGAGGACATACTGTCGGCAATTACCACTACTGCCATATTTGCTACGAAATGCCTTTTCGCTGCTACACAGCACGCAGATCCAGTCTTCCTGGGTCCATGACCAGTAAGTTTTTTCCAGTTGATGCATTGCCATGATGATGTCATGAATCGCAGAATTGCTCGGTGTTGATGCAGCATTCATCCACTTTAATGCTGCTCTGAGTGGAAAAATCAAGCGAGAAAGCCTTTGTCTTAAATAGTTCGACCTATTTTGATAATTTGTTCCAACAACAAATTGAGTCGGATTTACCAAAACATCTCGTTCAATAGACTGTAATTCAGGAGAACAATCCCAGTCAGGATCAGGTTGCCATACTTCGTAGTCAAAGGGGGCTGGCGCATCATCTTCAGTTTTCATTGCCATCTTTATTGCCCTCCTTTAAATGATACAACCGCTGTTCATGTATCGACGCCATACCTGCGTTAAATTTTTTTGTAAGATCACGTGCACTAAGATGAATATAAAGCAACGTTGACTGAACGCTCTGATGACCAGCAAACGTAGCGATCTCATGAATATCCCAGTCAGCTCTGGCAAGATCTGTCAGGCACAGATGTCTGAAGGTATGCGTACTCAACTGAGGTAATCCCGCCTGCATTGCCAACGACCTTACTATCTTGGACCAGGTCCATCGGGTTATTGGTGCAGTTCTGTTGCGACAGGAATAAGAAAGAAACAGCGGGCCACGGGAAGTATTTAATTGTCGCCGTTCTGCTAACCAGAGAAAATACAACTCCCCGGTTACAACAGAATAGGGCACAACCCGACTTCGCTTAGTTTTTGTTGTTTCAGCCCGAACTGTTAGCAAGCGACGAGAAGGGTCAATATCGCCGGTAGCAACGGAGCACAGCTCTTCCCGGCGCAGGGCACAGTCGTACGCAAGAGACAGCATGAAACGATTACGTATTGTGGTCTGCCGGGCCGCGATAAGTAAGCTTTCCCAGTCGCGGTCACTCGGTATCCAGGGCAGACGTCGCTGTGCCTGAATGAGTCCCCTGCGCCCACCTCCGCCAGGATGCCAACTGCCTCGCATAACGGGGTTAAGTGTTATTAATCCTTCTTCTCGCAGGTAGTCACAATACAATCGAACAATAGTAAGTCGATGGCGAAGACTTGCAACCGCCAGATTACGGGTAATATTAAGATGCCGAACATACAAAGCTAGGGTCTCCCGGCTGGCTTCTGTAGGGCTCACATTGTTCTCGCGACAAAAACGCAGCCAATCATCAACCCCACGAGCATAAGCTTCAACCGTATTTGGCGCCTTCAGCAAACTCTCCTGTAAGCATAACCAGTGAAAAGCTGTAGGCTCAGCCATCATGTAAGGTAAAGATGCCCGCAACGATGCACGCATACACTTTTCTTCCGAGTCAGAAAGCACAACCTAAGGATAGTCAATTCCAAATAACATATAGGCCAAGAAGCTGGGCATCAAGATGGGCGCGCCTTACTTCAAGATTAAAGACGAGCTGCGGCGGCAGAAAGTGGCGGTGTTTAGCTCGAACTATGCGTTGTACGCGGATCTGAGCCATCGCGTGATGTCGATTCTCACGGAGATGGCGCCCGCGGTTGAAGTCTATTCCATCGATGAGGCGTTTATTAATGTCTCTGGCGTGGCGAACTGCATTGGGCTGGAGACGTTTGGCCGCCAAATCCGCGAGCAAATCCTGAAAAATACCGGCCTGACCGTCGGCGTCGGCATCGCGCCAACCAAAACCCTCGCTAAGCTGGCTAATTTTGCGGCGAAAACATGGAGTAAAACCGATGGTGTGGTGGATCTGTCGGATCCTGAACGTCAGCGAAAATTGCTTGCGCTGGTGCCGGTGGGTGAAGTGTGGGGTGTGGGGCGGCGAATCGGTAAAAAACTCAATCAGATGGGAATTGAAAACGCGCTGCAGCTGGCGGAGTGCTCAACGTGGGTGATTCGCAAACACTTTAACGTGGTACTGGAGCGTACAGTGCGCGAACTGCGAGGTGAGCCTTGTCTGGAGATGGATGAATTCGCCCCGGCGAAACAACAGATTATCTGTAGTCGCTCTTTTGGGCACCGCATTACTGAGTACCGTGACATGCACCAGGCTGTATGCGCTTATGCGGAACGAGCGGCCGAGAAGCTTAGAGCAGAAAGGCAGTTTTGCTGCGTGATAAGTGTGTTTATGCGTACCAGCCCACATGCGGAAAACGAAGTGTTTTATGGCCCTCAGGCCAGCGGTCGTCTGGCCGTTCCGTCTAACGATACACGCGATATTATCCGTGTGGCTAGCCAGGCGCTGGAGCGCATTTGGCAGGAGGGTTTTCGCTATATGAAAGCAGGTGTGATGTTGAGTGACTTTTTCAGCCAGGGCGTTGCGCAACTGAATTTGTTTGATGAATATCAACCGCGATCTAACAGCCATGTGCTGATGCAGACCATTGATCGCCTTAATTCATCGGGGCGCGGTACGGTGTGGTTTGCAGGTCAAGGGAGCCAGAAAAACTGGGCGATGAAGCGTGAAATGCTCTCGCCGGGGTATACGACACGGTATTCGGATTTACCCGTGGCGAAATAATCATTTTCCCTGAACGAATGAGGCAGTAAGCTCTTGTTGATAACTCTTTTCAGGGCCGTACATGAATCATCTCGCATTAGGATATGGCTGCTTTGGTGAGCCTGAGTCCGTCCTCCAGCTGGAGACGATTTCTCCCGGTTTGTTCAATCCCGATCAGCTGCGGGTACAAATGCTTTTTTCCCCGGTTAATGCCTCGGATCTGATCCCCATCACCGGCGCTTATCGCCATCGCACACCGCTGCCTGCCATCGCGGGCTATGAAGGTGTCGGCGTAGTCATTGACGGGCCGCCGCATCTGATGGGCAAACGCGTGCTGCCACTGCGCGGGCAGGGAACCTGGCAGCAGGTGGTGGACTCTCCTGTGGATCTGACGATCCCGGTACCCGATGATATCGACTCTATGCTTGCCGCTCGCGCCTGGATCAATCCGCTGGCCGCGCAGCTGATGCTGAAACTCTACCCGCCACAGGGGAAACGCGTGCTGTTGACGGCTGCAGGATCGGACTGTGCCATTCTGCTGGGGCAGTGGGCGCTCAACGCCGGAGCTGAAGCGGTGTACGGAATCCATCGCTCGCAAGTCCATGCCGACCGGCTGGCGGCACTGGGGATCACGCCAATATCACAACACAACGCTGCAGCAATTCGCGCGTTAGCGAAAGATACGGATCTTGTCTATGACGCCACGGGCGGCGACGTGGCAGAGCAGATTCTGGATATGCTGCCCAAAGCCGGAACTTTTGTCTGCTACGGTCTCCTTTCCGGGCAGATGTTCAGGCAGCAAAAACAGGTGCGCTGGTTCCATATCCGCAACACGCTGGATGCGATGAGCGTAGACGAATGGCAGGGGCAATTTCGCGAAATATGGCCGAAATTGCAGACCAGCCATTATGGCGATGCCTCGCTGTTTGCGCTGAGCGCGTGGCGTGAAGCGCTGGTGTGTTACCGGGAAGCGGGGCGAACCGCGAAGCCGATGTTTGCCTTTACCGCTGGCTAACATCGCTCAGCAGTACCGCGATGCTCTGGCCGCCTGCCGTCTGCTCCAGCGCAATCTTCACGATAATGGTTAGCGGCACGGAAAGGAGCATCCCAACCGGGCCGAGCAGCCATCCCCAGAAGATCAGCGATAAAAAGACCACCAGCGTGGAAAGTCCCAGTCCGCGGCCCATCATGCGCGGTTCAAGAATATTGCCGAACACCAGGTTAATCACCAGATACCCCGTCAGCACAATCAAAGCATCGTACAATCCGCTAAACACCAGTACCTGGGCGATCGGAGGAATGGCGGCCAGCACCGAGCCAATGTTGGGAATATAGTTGAGCGCAAAGGCCAGCAAACCCCAGACAAACGCAAAGCGCACATCCAGCGCCGCCAGCATCGCCCACGCCACCAGCCCCGTCACAATACTGATGGCCGTTTTGAGCACCAGATAGCGCGACACGCTGTCCAGCGCCCGCTGAATCGCGACCATTCCTTCCACCGGACGGGACATAACCTGCTGCAATTTGATCGGTAGCTGAGGCACTTCGAACAGCATAAACACCACGGTCAGCAACAGCAGGAAGATAGAGGTCATCGCGCTGGAAAGCTGTGACAGCAGGGCAGTCACCAGGGTCATGGCGGCATTCGGGTCGATGTACTTCAGCAACTCTTCCACGGAGACTTCAATCCCGGCGCGCTGTAGCCAGGGTTCGATGTGCTGCAATGGCACAACGAGAGAGGAGCGATACTGCGGCAGGGTACGCGCCAGTTCGTTCAGGGATGTTCCCAGATACGCCACCAGCAGCACCATCGCCAGAATGATGACGGTAATCAGTAACGAAATCGCCAGCACGCGCGGGACGCGCAGGCGCACCAGACGTTGCACCAGCGGATTGAGGATCACGGCGATAAACAGCGCCAGAATAAAAGGCACGATAATGTCAGCGGCAAAACGGATCCCCGCGAGAATGATCACCAGCATTCCGAGCATGATGACAATTTTTAATCCGTTCAGGGTAATGATGGGTTTTGCCATGAGAGTTCCTGAGTTAATTCTTATATCTATATCATAACGGGAATATTCATTTACTCTACTAACCAAGGTCAAACGGGCAGGGTAAAGAAGTGAAAAGGTTTTGAGTTAATTCCTGGCTTATGGTACAAATCAGGCGTGTTTAACTACCGAGGACAATTTTCATCCGCAATGACGAGAAGCAATACCGCGGATAATTGTAATATTATGGACAATCTGTTCAGGACGTACTTTTCAAATAACACCGCTGTTTTTTCAACTTCCCTCTGCCTGCTGTCCGGTGAGCAACACTGGCGCAACGCGCTATAGATCCCTCTTCTGCCTGTTATCTGAGCTAACGCCACGCGTTTAGCTATCTGATTGATATCATTTTTTCTGGGTTTGTCGTTTTCGACAAGCTGCAGTGATTTATATTCTCTTGCAGGAGATGCACCATGTTTTACTGGATATTGTTAGCCCTCGCTATTATCGCTGAAATTACTGGAACCTTGTCGATGAAATGGGCAAGCGTCAGCGATGGCAATACTGGCTTTATATTAATGCTGGTAATGATTTCCCTTTCGTATATTTTCCTGTCGTTTGCGGTAAAAAAAATCGCGCTCGGTGTGGCGTATGCGTTGTGGGAGGGGATCGGTATTCTGTTAATCACACTGTTCAGTGTGATGTTATTTGATGAAACCCTGTCAACAATGAAAATTGCCGGTCTGTCCACGCTGGTTGCGGGTATTGTGCTGATTAAATCGGGCACCCGCAAAGCGAAGAAACAGCCACAGGAGCCAACTCATGCAACAGTTTGAGTGGATTCATGCGGCCTGGCTGGCACTAGCGATTGTGCTGGAGATTGTCGCCAACGTTTTCCTTAAATTTTCGGATGGCTTCCGGCGTAAAATCTACGGCCTGATGTCTATCGCCGCCGTGTTGGGCGCGTTCAGTGCGCTTTCTCAGGCGGTGAAAGGGATCGATCTTTCCGTAGCCTACGCACTGTGGGGCGGTTTTGGTATCGCTGCGACGCTGGCGGCGGGCTGGATACTGTTCGGTCAACGACTGAATCGCAAAGGCTGGATTGGTTTGGTTCTGCTGCTGGCTGGCATGATCATGATAAAACTGGCCTGATGTGATCGCTGCCTGTATTTACGGGCAGCGAAATTCGCTACCTGTATTACTCTTAGAAAGAAGTGCTTTTAAGAGGGCGGCGAATGTATAACCCATTAAGCTGGCGCAATATTCCCACCGCAAAAACCCTGTTCGTCATGATCTTTATGGCCGGGATCGGCTTGATCGTTTCTGTCGTCGCGCTACTTTATCTTTCTCTGCACCTGATCAGCAGTAAAACCAACGAAATAGACGAACACCGTTCGGCGCTTTCCGTGCAGGGGGCGATCCAGACATCGGCCAACCGCGTCTGGTCGCTGGTGATTGATAATGCCGTCTGGGATGACGCCGTCCGCGAAGTTTATCCTCCGGCCTTAAACACCGAATGGCTGTACAACACCTGGGGCGCTGGCTTTAAAATCAATAACCTGTATGACGGCACTTTCGTGCTGGATGAGCATTTCAACGTCCTGTGGGGCTCGTTTAAAAGCAAATCCTTTCACGAGCAGAATCTCGATTTTTTTGGCAATGGCCTGAAGGCGCTCATTCGTAACAATGCCGATTCGCTTCGGTCGGATAAAAATATTTACGCCGGGATCACCCGCACGCGCCAGGGGGTGGCGTTTGTCGGCATTGGCCTGATTCGCCCGATGATTGGCCGCTTACAGGTGCACAACGACGTGCGCCGCTATCTGGTGATTACCCGCCATCTCAACCCGCAAATCCTGAGCGATCTCGGAAATACCTTTCAGATTGAAAACCTTAATTTCACACCAGAACATACCAGCGAGGCCAGCGTCCCCCTGAAAAGCTCAGCGGGAGAACTGTTGGGTTATCTCAACTGGCAGCCGCGCCTGCCGGGTGCGCAGGCGGCGAGTGCTGCCTCGAGTGACATCACCCAAATTGTGATCCTGGCGGCGGGGCTGATCCTGCTGTTTATTCTGTTGAGTAGCGTCGGGTTGTACAAACTGGCGCGCGGTGAAAACCAGGCACGCCGGGTCGCGCTGACGGACTGGCTGAGTCATTTACCCAATCGCCGCGCGCTGATCGAGGCGCTGGAGCAGGTCAGTCTGCGCGGCGATAGCGATGTCAAAAGCGTGGTGTTTATCGATCTCGACGGTTTTAAAGATGTGAATGATATTTACGGCCACGATGTGGGCGATGAGCTGATTATTATGATGGCTCGCGCGCTGCGTGAACGGGTGCCGGACGGCGGAATGCTGGCCCGTATGGGAGGCGATGAGTTTGCGATGATGATTGGGGGCGGGTATTCGCAGGCGCGGGCGGCGGCGTTTGCGGGCAATGTGCTGGATTTTCTCAGTGCACCGCTGCGCCTGGGCGAGCGCACGATCCACATCAGCGCCAGTATCGGCATTGCCAGCGGCACGTTGATTGAATGCACCAGCTCAGAGCTGTTCCGCCGGGCGGATATCGCGATGTATCACTCGAAAATCACCGGCAAAGGCCGCGTCACCCAATACGACGCAGCGCTCAACAGCGTGCGCGAGCAGCAGTTGGCTATCGAAAATGAGATCCGCAGCGGCATGGAACGGGATGAATTTGAGGTCTGGTATCAGCCGATTATCGACGCGCGCAGCCAGAAAATGACCAGCGTCGAGGCGCTGGTGCGCTGGCCACGGCGTCCGGCGGGCGAATTGGGACCGGACGCTTTTATCAGCATTGCTGAAACCAGCGGTTTAATTTATGCCCTGGGGCAGTTTGTCCTGCGCCGTGCCTGTCAGGATCTGGAGCCTTTTAGCGATTTAAAGCTGTCGGTGAATATCTCCCCAGCGCAGTTCCGTGACCCTGAATTCGAGGAAAAAGTGGCGCGGGTGATTGAGATGACCCGTTTCCCGGCCAATCGTCTGCAGCTGGAAGTGACGGAAACCTACGTGCTGGAAAATCCAGAGCGCGCCAGGGCCGCCATTTCCAATCTCAAAGCGCTGGGGACTGCGGTGGCGCTGGACGATTTTGGCACCGGCTATTCAAGTATTGGCTACTTGAGACGCTTTAATTTCGACACCATCAAAATCGACAAATCGCTGGCCGGGCTGGTGGACAATGACGAACAGGCGGCGGCGCTGGTGAGCGGAACGGTAAGAATTGCCAGTGCGCTGGGCATGGCGGTGGTGGCCGAAGGGGTGGAAAACGAAAAACAGATGAAACTGCTGCGCCTCGCGGGTTGCGACCAGTTGCAAGGATTCTGGTTCAGCCAGCCGATGCCCATCGAGGCGATTATTGAATTACGTAAAGTCAGGTATGTGTAAATTATTCCTGCGCCAGTGCTTCCAGTTTTTCACGAAAACCGGTCACGGATAACGCCCGGTTATCCGCACGCCAGCGGTCTTTGGCCGCAGGCGCCGAGCTTTGTACGCCAATCAGCTGCCAGCCGTTGTCGGTTTTCAGCATCAGCGGGGAGCCGCTATCGCCCGGCAATGTATCGCACTGGTGGGATAACACGCTGTTTTGTGCCCAACCGGTGACGATGCAGTCGGTGTGGGTGTAAAGCGAATCCAGATGATCGACCGGATAGCCCGATTGTGTCACTTTACGGTCAGCCGCTTTTAAAGCTGACGTCAGCGCCGCTTTGTCGCCATCAAATAGCGGCAGTGGGGTGATCCCCGATGGCGGATAACGCAGCACAATCAGTCCAAAATCCCACTCGGCAGCAGCGGGTGGCACAATCCAGCCATCGCCGTCAGGTTTTAAACGTTTACCCAGCGAAGGATCAACGCGACCTTCCACGCCGTGAATTTCATAGCGCCAGACGCCTTTTTTCGAAATAAAGCGCAGGGCAACGGCTTTGTCAGGCTTGCCTTTCGGCGGGATCAATAAACAGTGCCCGGCGGTGAGTGCCAGGTGAGGGGAAATCAGGGTCGCGGTGCACAAATTACCGCTGGAGGTTTCCAGCTGCCCGATGGCATCCCAGGGAGCCTGGGTCGGGTCGGTGACACGCGTACGGTCATCATGACCAAAAAACAGCGTCTTGATCTCTTTCGCATCAATGGCGCTATCATCGCCATCATCCGCATGTGTCAGGCCAGAAAAGAGACAGAACGTTCCCAGTAACAACACAACAGTTTTCCGCATATCACACTCTGGTGGGGTAATTATGATTATTAAAAATGAACCCTGTGAAAATACTATAGACGGGACGGCGTTAAAGTGGGAGTAAAATCAGCGTGCTACATTCAGGAAAGATAAAACATGCTGGCGATAATCGCGCATAAAATAAGCGTGATAAGGATGAACTCAAACCGATAGCGTCGCAGCATACGCCCTCCGGATAAAAAAACGGCGCCGATTATTATGGCTCAGCGCCGATTTAGCAACGTGCCCGCGAGGGGCACGGTTTAGCGAGTTGGCTTACGCAGCTGGCTGTGCAGCAGGTTTAGCGGCTTCGTGTTTTACTGCTTTTTTGTGGTGCTTTTTAGCAGCCTGAGCTTTCTGCTCTACAGCAGGCTTAGCTGCTGCTTTCTTGTGGTGTTTTTTCGCAGCCTGGGCTTTCTGCTCAGTTGGCGCAGCAGTGGTGGTGGTTGCTGCTGGTTTGGTTGCTGCTTTTTTGTGGTGTTTTTTAGCGGCCTGAGCTTTCTGCTCTACAGCTGCTTTTTTGTGTTTTTTGTGGTGCACAGTTTTTGCTGGCGCCGCTTTAGTGGTCGCAGCAGCAGCCGGAGCTGGGGTAGCGGAGGTTGCAGCATCAGCAGCAAACGCAGCAGAAGACAGACCCATAGCAGCGGCAACAACCAGAGCTAATACTTTTTTCATTCTCATACCCTCGAATTTGGTTTCTCATTTAACCCCACTGCGGGGCCGTTGAAATAACTATATCCTTATGGATTCGAGGCTTCCGTGAGTCATTGGTATCGGCGTGTAACCTAATGTACAAAGCGCGTGTACATGGTCGATGGATGAAAGGCATTTCTTGCACCACAGAACTGCGCAGTCCTAATTTTCACTTAATCTTTTTCTCAGATAGTAGATTCTCACATTATTTAAAGGGTTATAAATCTATGAGAAAGATTCTTCTTATTGCGCTTGCAGGGTCAGGAATGGCCGGTTCGGCCTTTGCACAGAACGTTACCGTGGATGTTCCGAGTGGTTATAAAGTGGTGATTGTGCCTTCATCCGCTACCGTTCCCCAGGCCGTCGTCGTTACCGCGCCAACGCCTCAGACAGTGTACGTCGCGCCTGCGCCTGTGGCCGCTGCGCCGGTCTATCATCCTCGCGCACGCCATGTGGCCAGCGTGGCGGAAGGGATGGTGATTGAACATCAATACGATGACCATCATTAAGCAATAAGAAGGGTTTGCCCCTGAGAATGTTCAGGGGCAGATAGCGAAAAGGATTACAGGTAGCGGGACGTCAGATGTTCGCGGAAATAGCGGCTATTGAGATCTTCGCCCGTCGCCTGAGTAATAAGCTGCGAGGTGGTAAAGCGGCTACCGTGCTGCCAGATGTTCTGGTTTAGCCAGTCAAACAGCGCCGAGAAATCGCCGTCCGCAATGGAAGACTCCAGACCCGGCAACGCCGTTTTCGCGGCGCTGAACAACTGCGCGGCGTACATCGCGCCCAGGGTATAAGACGGGAAGTAGCCAAAGCCGCCGTCGGTCCAGTGGATATCCTGCATACAGCCGTTACGGTAGTTATCTTTAGTCGAGAGTCCAAGCCACGCCTGCATTTTCTCGTCCCACAGCGCCGGGATGTCATCCACTTCGATTTCGCCGTTAATCAGCGCACGTTCGATTTCATACCGCAGCACCACGTGCGCCGGATAGCTCACTTCGTCCGCATCGACGCGAATATAGCCCGGCTTCACGCGCTGGTTCCAGGCAATAAAGTTCTCTTCACTGAACGCCGCCTGGCTGCCAAAGCGAGCATGCACCGCCGGAAGCAGATGTTTCAGGAAGGCATTGCTGCGACCCAGCTGCATCTCAAAGAACAGGCTTTGCGATTCGTGAATAGCAGTTGAACGCGCCTGTGCGACGGGCTGACCGAGCCAGTTGCGCGGCAGGTTTTGCTCATATCGCGCATGGCCCGTTTCATGCACCACGCCAAACAGTGCACTCAGCAGTTCGTCTTCGTCGTAACGGGTGGTAATGCGCACATCTTCCGGCACGCCGCCACAGAACGGATGGGCGCTAACGTCCAGACGCCCGGCGTTGAAATCGAAGCCCAGCATTTTCATCGCTTCCAGCCCCAGATCGCGCTGAACGGCGGTCGGGAAGGGACCTTGCGGCGGAACGAACGATTTCTGGGACTGTTTTTCGACAACCTGCGCCAGCAGATCCGGCAGCCAGGATTTCAGATCACCAAACAGCACGTCGAGACGGGCGCTGGTCATGTCCGGTTCAAAGATATCAAGCAGGGCGTCGTAAGGCGTGCAGCCTTTGGCTTCGGCGCGCAGGCGCGCTTCTTCGCGGCTGTACTTCACCACTTCTTTCAGGTTAGTCGAAAAGCCCTGCCAGTCATTCGCCGGACGCTGGGTGCGCCACGCGTGTTCACATTTGCTGCCCGCCAGCGATTTTGCTTCAACCAGCGATTCCGGCAGCAGCGACGCCTGCTGGAAGTGGCGTTTCATCTCCCGCAGGTTCGCCTGCTCGACGTCGTTAAGATCTTCGCTTTCAGCGCCAGCCAGCCATTCACCCACTTTTTTATCGGTGAGAATTTGATGCTGCAACACGCTCATTTCTGCCAGCGCTTCACCGCGCGCCTGACTCCCGTCCGGCGGCATCATGGCAAACATATCCCAGCCAGCGATGGCGGAAAGGTGAGAGAAACGGGATAAGCGCAGGAACGTACGGGTGAGTTGTTGATAGTTGTTGTTATTCATGAGGTCCTCTTGTCTGGAACGGCTGACGTCAAAAGTAGCATTTGGTGGAAGGAAAAACGAGAGGAGCAGGGGATTTGTTGGGGCCTGTAATGTGTATGCTGCAAACATTTCAGCTTCAAGCGCACCGGCTATTTTTTTATGTGCTACATTGTTGTATCTGTTACCAAAAGAGTGTTATTCCAGTGTAGATATTCCGTCTTTTAACAGTGTGTACTTTCCGCATTGCCTGTGGGCTATGTGGGTTTCTGTTATTTGAGATGAGAATTTCTCTGCATGAATACGTTACTGCTTGCGCTCATTCGCGCATTGCGTAGTCATAGTTGGCTGCGCTTCATCGGTTGTGCCTATATCCTGTCGTCGCTGGGCAATGGATTGACTCAGATTATTGTCTTTGGGCAACTTTTACACTGGCAGGCTTCACCTGCGACTCTGACCTTGGTCTATATGCTATCGATGCTGCCCAGTTTTATAGGGAGTCTGTAGTGGTCAACAAAAACTGGCCACGGCTTTAGAGTTTTTCCAGAACAATCGTT